>Ga0102944_1000097_pt1 | contig 71593 bp, 69 predicted proteins | sample SalPonD_shore_MG_FD_78172 | JGI IMG/M metagenome (GOLD analysis project Ga0102944, IMG submission 78172) | Salt pond soil microbial communities from South San Francisco under conditions of wetland restoration - Salt Pond MetaG... | ecosystem: Environmental > Aquatic > Marine > Intertidal zone >... | reverse complement strand
TTACAATCATGTCCGGCCACACCGTTCACTGGGCAAAAAGCCGCCGGCAGTGTTCGCCAAAGAGGTGGCCTGATATGATCGATTTCCCACATTCAGAGTGGCTCGGGTTCAGGGGTACGGTCAGAAGGGCAAAAAATAAAAGGGGTCGGAAAAAATAGAAGCGGTCGGTGACAAAGGGGGGGAGCGGGGTCAGGTCTTGCATTTTGCAGGCAGCTCTAGCTTGCGGATGCAAATAAATGCGGTCAGAGCGCAGTTTTTTCCAAAATAGCGATAGTTAAGAAGAATAAAAGGGGTCGGTGACAAACAATAATCATTCGCGTCGGTATGCCTCGAAAGAATAGAAGCGCTGAGAGCAGTCTTTGCCGCAATTGCGCGCCCCCGTTCCATTTCACACTAACGCTGCCGCATATTAGAAAATAGTAATCTGTGTTCGGTCTTCACTCATTCTTAACCCTAAAGTCTAAATATTCGCCTGTGCCGCGTTGGATATAGCTGCTGGTCTCAATACGGTCCAATCGATAGACTGGTAGAAAATAGGGGAGAGCACAATGGAGTTTCTCGGATTACCTGCCTGGCTTTGGTGGGTGGCCGCTGCGGTGGCGTTAATCGTCCTCGATCTGACGATCGTCGGAACCCAGTTCATCCTGGTCGCCGCGGGCTTGGCGGCGCTGGTCTCGGCGCTGTTGGCCGAGTGGGATTTCACCCTGGCTGGCCAGGTCTGGGGATTCGTGCTCGCGACGCTCGTGCTGGTGCCCGTCATGATGTGGGTCTTCAACAAGACCATGCGGCCGACTAGCCCCGGTCCCCGTGAGCCGGGTTGGGAGAGGGGCGAGCAGGTGGTCGTGGTGCGCCGAGGCGACAGCCTGGTCGCCAAGCTGAAGGGGGATATGTACCCGCTCGAGCTGATCGATGGCAGTGCCCCCGTGGAAGGCGAGCGACTCATCGTGGAACAACTCAAAGGGATTACCGTAATGGCCTACCGGCCTGCGGCTACGGGTCAAACACAAAACAACCAATAATCGGGGGTCATAATGGACCAGCTGGGAATTTCAGTCAGCCTGATTGCCGCGCTCATTGTCGGCATCGGGATCATCGCCTTTATCGTCAAGGGACTTTTTATCGTTCAGCAGAGCCAGGCGGTCGTGGTGGAGCGCCTGGGCAGCTACAACCGGACGCTTCAGCCGGGCATCAATTTTCTCATCCCGGTCCTGGAACGGCCCCGGCCGATCAAGATTCGCCGGTACGAGAGTGCCGGGCTGACTTCGAAGACGCTACAGGAACGGGTGGTCGAGGAGACCAAGATCGATACGCGCGAGACGGTCCTCAATTTCCCGGCCCAGCCGGTGGTGACCGCCGACAACGTAACCATCCAGATCGATGGCGCTCTGTATTTCGAAATTCAGACCCCGAAGGACGCCGTCTATCAGGTGGAGAATCTGATTCAGGCGGTGGAAGTGCTGTCCAAGACGACCCTGCGTGCCGTGGTGGGCAGCAGCGAGCTGGACAAGCTGTTCTCCAACCGCGATGAAATCAACGCCCAGCTGCAGACCGTCATGGACGAGGCCGGGCAGAAGTGGGGTGTCAAGGTCAACCGGGTGGAAATTCAGGACATCACCCTGCCCAGCGACGTCGAAGAGGCCATGCGCCAGGTGATGGCGGCCGAACGCAAGCGCCGCGCCACGGTCACCGAGGCGAACGGTTACAAGGAAGCCCAGATCAAAAAGGCCGAGGGCGACAAGCAGGCCGCCATTTTGCGGGCCGAGGGCGAGCGCAAGTCCATCGAGGAGGTGTTGAGCGCGGGTAAGGAGATGGACGCCGGCATCGACGCCCAGACCGTGGTCGGCTATCTGATTGCCCAGCGCTATATGGATACCCTGCCCGATATCGCGAAGGAAGGTGACCGTGTGATGGTGCCCTACGAGGCAACCGGTATTCTGGGCAGCCTCGAATCCATCAAATCCCTTTTCCCGGGTAAGGCGTAACGTAATAGGGGCTAGCCCGCGATTCAGGGGCTCAAGCTGGTGGGGGCGCGGGGTCAGGTCTTGCATTTTGCACAGGAGTTAAAGTGGTCTCTCCCGTCTTCCACGTCCAGTTGTCGCTTTTAGGAAAAGGCGGGACAGATCTATTTTTCTAGAAAGTCTTGGAACTGGTCGACGGCAGCGCCCGTTTCGGAAGGCCGGGGCAACAAGGCATACCGCCGCATTTTCGTGGTAGGGGGAAATAATGAAAAGAATATCGATAAAGGGAGTAGTGCTGGGCGGAATTGCGGATATTGTCGCGACTAACCTCCTAACGATTCCCCTGGTCGTCTACGTGGCACGCCAAATCGATCTGGCTCAGTTCCCACCGAATCAGATGAGCCACATGATTATGCTCCATATCCATACCACGCCCGTACTGTATTCCGTCCAGGCGGCCATCGGCATTGCCTCGTCGGTCTTCGGCGGATACCTCGCCGCGTGGCTTGCCAGGCACGACCAACTCTTGAACGGCGCTCTGTCATCGTGGCTATGCATCACGTTCGGGCTTTACGGGCTGGCCTCTGGAGCGGTCGAGGCCTCAACGACTATGCAAGTTGTTGGATTGGTCGTCTCGCCCCTCGCCGGCGCGATCGGAGGCTACGTTCGGCTCAGGCAGACCGCCGCGAGGCTGGAACGCGGCTAGCGCCGTAGCCTACCCCTTTGCGATGACTCGGACCCTGGGTTGGTTGGTTGTCGGACTAGCCCTGGGGTCGTCCCTCTGTAGCTGCGAGCAGGATCCATTCGGTCTAAGCAGGCGGCACGTCGCGGGTGACTACTATTTGAAGCAGTGGGAAGACGGCACTACATATTATCTGGAAGAAGACGGTCATCAGGAGGACGTAGCCGGCGAAGTACTGGAGGGAACGGTGGAAAAGATAGGGTGGAATGCCCGCTATATCATTGCGAAGCGCCACGCGCTATTCCGAGGCGACCCAGACGGCTGGATGGTCGTGGACGTTACCCATAAAGCCGTGCAGGGCCCATTGCCTGAAAGACAAATTGACCGATTGGCGAAGCAACAAGGCACCCACTGCTATTCCGCAGCCGCCGCCTGGCGAAGACTGAAATAGAAGAGCTCGAAAAAACCCGGTCAGCTCAATCTTCTGGCGCGACCGCAGGGGTCGGGGGAGTCGTCCGGCTCGGGCCTGCAGCCGCGCGTAGCGTATCCTCGTGACGCGCCGCCGCACAAATTCAGCGAGTGCACTTGTCGAATTCGGTCCAGTGAGCTCGACTATCGAGGTAAGACGGCTTCCATCTGACAAAGGCGTTCAAAAGTTCGCGTTAACGAACAGAGGGGGTTGCGTCTGAAGAAAACCATTACGTCTACTCAACGAACGAGTGATGAGGAGAGGCTTCGATGACGAACAATTCACCAGACCCCGCGTGGGCGGCTGCGGCGGTTCTTATCGGGCGCTTGATCTTTGCGGGGATATTCTTCATGGCACTCGCATTCAAGCTGACGAATATTTCCGGCACCGCCAGCTATATCGCGGCGGCCGGATTTCCGTTTCCAGCGCTTCTTACGTGGCTGGCTGCGCTGTTGGAGCTGGTACTGGCCGTATGCCTATTGACCGGCGCTTTCTTTTCCGAGGCCGCGCTGCTCGCGGCGGGTTACATCCTATTTCTAGCTTTTGCGTTTCACGGCCCGTCGCACTGGAGCGGAAATCAGACGGAATTCGGGTTTTTCGTCGATCACTTCACGTTCATAGCAGGCCTTATGTTTGCCGCTGCACACGGACCGGGAACTCGGCTGGCGATGAGCTACGGCCGCCTGGGGCAACGCCGTAGCGCCCGTACGGGTTGAAGCACAAGAACGGGGACGGAGGGATCAAAGTTGGAGCAGCCCTCGGTGCCCACATTAATCAAGCTTCTCAAAGCGTCGCGTGCCTTCGGTCTGAGAAGGCACGCCGGACGCAATATTCGTAGGTCACTTACCGTAGACGTATTTCGTGAGAATCAACGCGCGCTCCGTGGAGAGCGGCGTCGGCGTAATGCTAAATCTGCCAAACGTCACCCATGTCACAGTAATGGGAATTGACGCGCCATGGGACGCAATGAGATCGTGTCGGCTAATTGGGGGACAGACCACGGTTTAGAGCCGATGCAAGTCGGCTCGGTTTAGAACAGGAGTCCCGGAGCGATACTTTAGCTCGTCAAAGAAAAGGAGATCGGAGACACCAAGGCTCGTATGCACCGCAGTGCCCGGGATCCCCTGGCACATCAGTGATAATAAGAAGACGTTGGTTGGTTTGATGCGATGCAGGATTTGACACGGTTTCGCGGCGTACGCCCCACATTCAAAGAATTTCCGCTATCTGAAAACATCGCTGGCTGGATGGCATATGCCTTGGTCGCCGGCATGCGTTTCATCCCCATGCGCGTCAGTTGGCTGCTCGGTATTTTCTTAGGCGGTCTGGTCGCATTGGTTTATCGCACCAATACGATCCCGGTTAATCTTGCCCTGTGCTTCCCACAGCTCACACCCGCCGAACGACGACGCCTGCGCCGGAAGTATTTTCGTCGTCTGGGCCAATCCTTTATCAATCTGGGGCTGGCCTGGACCGGCTCAGCTGCTCAGCTGAAACGTCATGTGCATCTTGTCGGTGCGGAGCATATCAGTCGCGCCCTGGCCGAGGGCAAGGGCGTCATCCTGCTGGCGCCGCATGTCACCGGATTGGAACTGGGGTTTAAGCGCCTGTCATTGGAATGGCAGAGCATCTGCATGTACCGGAAACCGAAAGATCCGTTACTGCATCGACTGTGCCGCTACTTGCGAACCGGCCACGGTGGCATGTGCCTGGAGCGTTACGAAAGCCTCAAGCCGTTGGTCGGTCTAATCAAGCAGGGTACCTTATTTTACTACCTGCCGGACCAGGATCCCGATCACTCCGGCAAGGATTATGTCTTCGCGCCGTTCTTTGAACACCCCGCGGCGACGTATACTGCCATGAGTCGTCTGGCGCGTATGGGTAATGCCGTGGTCGTGCCGCTGTTCACCTATCAAAGACCGTATGGCGGTGGTTACGAGGTGCGTGTGATGCCACGATTGGAGAACTATCCCAGCGGCCAGGATGTCGTCGACGCGACCACCATCAACCAGGCGATCGCCGAGGGTATAGAGTTCATGCCGGACCAGTACTTCTGGTCTTACCGCCGCTTCAAGACTCAGCCGGACGGTGCTCCCTCGCCTTATAAGGTCGATCTGGATGCATCGACCGCTTGGTGAGTTTGTAACCGTTTAAGCGGGCAAAGCCCCTACCTATATCAGGTATGTAAAGGGTCGGCGGGAATGCAACTGCGCCGAGGGCTAATGCATGCGAAAGTCGGTCCGGTAGAATTCTCAAAGCGGGTGTGGCGGTGGAGGCGCGGTTTTCAAGCGGTTTTGAGCCCTTACGTGCGCGGGCCCCTTCCTCAGAGCGCTTCCGGAAAAGTGGACGGCCTTGAGGGGACGATTCGGAGAAGCGTGCACATCGGAACCGGTCTTCCTTTCGGGCGACATTGCATTTAGTCTCGTACGCATGAGAAAAATGTTGCTCCAGTTGTTCGGGCTCGAGCTCCTGTTCGTCCTCCTGTGGAATTCCGGTTTCATCGGCGCCGAATACGGTCTGCCGTTCGCGGGGCCGTGGACCCTGCTGTTCTGGCGTTACCTGACTTTGACGGCCTTGCTGGGTGCGTGGCTTGCCGCACGCGGACGCCTCAGCTGGCCGGGGCTCGGGCCGGTGGGGCACACGGCAACGGTGGGCGTGCTCGCGCACGGCGTCTGGCTCAGTTGCGTGCTGGTCTCGCTCGATATGGGCGTGCCGGCGGGTATCATCGCCCTGGTCACGGCATTGCAGCCGCTTCTGACGGGCGCCCTGTCCGGTCCGGTGCTCGGCGAGCGCACGGACGTCTGGCAATGGGTCGGCTTGATCCTCGGGTTTGTCGGGGTGGTGATCGCGGTCGTGGCGCGGATGTCAGAGGGGGGCGCGGGCGGAGTGTGGGGCTATCTGATCCCCTTCGGCTCGGTGGTGGCGATCACCGTGGCCAGCCTGTTGCAGCGCCATCGCGAGCAGCACGGCCAGGGCAACCGCATGCCCGACGACGCGACGCTGTTCTACCAGAGCGCGGCAACGGCCGCGGCGCTGCTGTTACCGGCGTGGCTGGTCGAGTCGTTCGCGACCGAATGGACCCTGCCTTTCATCGCCACCATGAGCTGGTTGATTCTGGTCGTGTCGCTGGGCGCGTACTGGACCATGTGGCGGCTGCTGGTGCGCCACGACGCCACCCGAGTGGCCAGTCTGTTCTATCTCAGCCCGCCCGTCACGATGCTGATGGCCTGGGCCGCCTTCGGCGACAAGCTGATTCTGACCGACATCATCGGTCTGGCCGTGGCCGGCGTGGGCGTCATGCTGGTTTATTGGCCGGGATCGCGGCGAACTCTTATCCGGATACTGCCTCCGCGGTGAACACGGCAACAGTCAGGCGGCGCCCCACAGGTTGGGCAGCGTCTGATTGGAATAGCCGGAGATGAAGTTCTTCACCTCGCCGGAGTCGGATGCGTAAACATGGCGCTGCACGGCGCCGATGTCGGCGCCGTAGACGTGGATGCTGATCGAGACCCGGTCGTCGAAGGCGTTCCGTACCCGGTGGATATCGCCGATGGTGGGGGAGACGGCCTCGACCTGTCCCGGCTCCAGGCGGTGCGAGCCGGTGCTGACCAGCGTGCCGTCGTCGTCGCGCTGGAAGGACTCGCACAGCTCCGCGCCGCGGAGCATGCCGATCATCCCCCAGACCGTATGGTCGTGAATCGGCGTATGTTGGCCCGGCCCCCAGACGAAACTGACGACGGAGAAGCGCTCGAGCGGATCGCAGTACAGCAGGTACTGTTGATAGTACTGGGGGTCGGGCTGCGCCCAGGCATCGGGCAGCCAGTCGTCGCGGCGCACGAGATTGGCCAGCAGCGCCCGGCCGTGCTCGATGAGGTCGGCTTCGGACGTATCGCCCGAGGAGACGAGCAGCGTCATTGCCCTGATGAAATCACGCAGCGGCGAGGGTGCGGCCACAATATACCTCCTGGTCACCCAGAGTTGAGCACCTCCAATTATAGAGCCGCAGCGGCGGGTTCGCGCGCCGCCCGGAGCTTGAGCTAAACCTCTAGGGGCTCGAAACGCGCATCGCCGTCTTTGGCGATCTGCGGCACCAGGTCCACTTCCCAGGTCAGATAGCCCTGCATGCTGGAGGCCTCGGCCTCCGGGTGCTCGTAGGGCTTGTACCAGACGTCGTCCTGTTCGGTGGTGGGGCGCAACATCCCCGCCTCGCTCGCCATGCCCGCGTCGAACCAGGCGCGGTTGCCGCCGGCGAGCACCTCGACACGCAGGTCCGGCTGCAGGGCCTGGACCTCGGGCGCGGCCAGCTGCGCAAGCACGCCGTCGCCGGAGGTGAGTACCAGGTGGGATGATGGGGGAAGCACCGGCAACGCTTCCCGCAATCGGGCGCGTACGCCCCACCAGGCGCCCGGGATATGCGCTGCAGCGTGTTCGACGCTGGTCGACAGATCCACGACCGTCACCGAATTGTCCCTGCGCAGTGAGGCCAGCGCTTCCGGTGTGATGGTCGTGACCGGCTCCAGACCCGGGACGCGGCTCGTGCGCGGGCCGTGCACCTGCGCCAGCTCGCCGATGCCGCCGGCCAATATTGCCACCTCGGGCCAGCCGAGCTGAAACAGCCAGGACGCCGTCATGGTGGCCCGGACCTCGGTGTCGTCCACCAGCACCAGTCGGGCATTGCGCACGCCGACGTATTCGTCCGTGGCCTGCACCAGCTGCCCGCCGGCGGCGTGGCGGGCATCGGGCAGATGCCCGGCCTCGAATTCGTCGGGCCCGCGGACGTCGAAGATGAACAGGCTGCGCTCCCCGGCCTCGGCCCGCCAGGCGTCCAGCTGGTTCGCGTCGATGCGTACGACCCCCGCGCGTTCGCCGACCCGGTGTGCGGCGGCCTGGGCCCAGGCCAGTGCCTTGGCCGACGGCGGCGGCGCGATGCGCTCCTGGCCGTGTTCGAGCTCCAGGCCGGCCAGGCGCCAGCCCATGGTCCCGCCCTTCAAGGCGGCCACCGGGTTGGGCAGTCCCGCATTGATCAAGGACTGCGTGCCGATGATGCTGCGCGTCCGCCCGGCGCAGTTGACGACGATCGGCGTCTTCGCGTCGGGCACGAGATCGCGTACGCGGTAGACCAGCTCCGCGCCCGGCGTGTCGATGCCGCCTGGGATGTTCATGCGCTGGTACTCATCCAGCGGTCGCGCGTCGAGGATGACGACGGACTCACTCCGGTCGATACGTTCCTTCAACGCCTGCGGTGTGATGTGCGGGGTATGACAGGTCTGCTCGACGATCTCGCCGAACGCCTTGCTGGGGACATTGACGCCGGAAAACACCTCGAAGCCGCTGTCGCGCCAGGCCTCGAGACCGCCGTCGAGAACACGCACGTCGGTATAGCCGAGCTCGGACAGGCGCGCGGCCGCACGCCGTGCAAGCTGTCCGTCTTCGGCCCCGCCGTCCATGAGGACCGTGCGGGTGGCGCGATGCGGCACCAGATCGTCGATCAGAAGCTCCAACCGGCTGAGGGGGACGCAGCAGGCGAACAACAGATGCTCTTTCGAGAAGGGCCCCTGCTCGCGGACATCGAGGAGCGCCAACTCCCCGCCATCGCTGAGAAGTTGCTTGAGCTGGTTTGCGCTGACAGTGGCCATATCGAGGGGACAGTATACCTATCTTCGTGATGATACTGGAGCAACTCCGGCAAGGAGGCGAACCGTTGATAATAAGAGGGAGCTGACAAACGATAATCATTGCCATTGTGATATGGCCGCGGGCTCAATTGTCGAGAATCAGCGGTTTGTCCCGGTATCGCCGCAACGGTTTCGCCGTTCTCCATGAATTTGCCGTCGGGCTTGCCTATACTCGATTTAACGGTCCGCTCTTCGTGGACTGCGTCAGGACCCGGGTAGCTGTTATGCGTCGCATGCCACTGATCATGCTGTTTGCCGCGGGGGCAGTGGTCGCCGGACCGCGCCTCGCCGTGGCCGCCACCGCCTCGCAGTTCGGTTTTTCCCGGAGCGGCTCGGTGGCGCGCCGCGCGCCGCTGCCGCGTCGGGTGAGGACACCCGCCCTCACGATGACGGGGATTGGAGATGAACCCTTGTCTCTGCCGCGTCGTTCGGGCATGCAGGCGGGCGTGATCGTCCTGCCGCGCACGCTCCGCACCGCCAGACTGACGATGACCGGCATCGGGGGAGAGCCTCTGACGCCGTCGTCGAAAAGCGGACTGACCGCGGGGGTCATCGTGCTTCCGGCCCGAGTTCGCACCGAAGGGTTGACTATGACCGGGGTAGGGCCTTGATCGCATCCTGGCCGTTATTGAGGAGTTCGCCATGAACAGACGATTACTGTTGGGCGCGGTGGCGGGCGCTGCCATGCTGGGTGGGCCGGCTATTGGCACGGCGGCTACCACGGTGACGTTCCAGGTACCGGTCTCGGTGCGCGGTCTCGCCAAGGGCGTGAACAAGGTTGCCGTGGTTTGCTGGATCCTGGACAAGGGCAAGAAGGGGATCGGCCACAAGCAGGTCACCTTCCCGGTGCGCCCCGGCCAAACCTATGTCCGGACCGTGTCGGTCCCGGTGACTCTGATTCCGCAGGCTGTCAGTAAGGCTGTCAGTTGGAAGTGCGCACTGGGTTTGAATCCGAAGATCAACGGCATGCTCGTCCCCTGGTACAACGCACCTAGTGCCCTCAACCGGGCCAAGGCCGGAACGCCCCTGAAGACCGAAATCCATGGCACGTTCTCCAGGCGGCTGATGATGCACAATCCGCAGCTGCGGGGACGCTGAACCTGCGGGATAAATGCGGACAGATCGGGTTAGGGCACAGCCTGTTCTATTCTTGCACGCGGGCTGGTTGTTGCGCTGTCAGCCGTGTCGGCGGATGCCCAGCCTAAGCGGCATACCAGAGCACCGCGACGAAATGACAGAACGTACCCGCGAGCACGAACAGGTGCCAGACTGCGTGTGCGTAGCGGACCTTCTCGTCCAGGACGAAGAATACGACGCCGATGGTATAGGCGAGTCCACCGAGGATCAGCCAGAACAGCCCCCAGGCCGGCACATGCAGGTACAGCGGCCGAATGGCGATCAGAGCGAGCCAACCCATGGCCAGGTACAGGGCGACCGACAGACTCTGGTAGCGGGTGCCCACGCAGGTCTTCAGGACCAGCCCCATGAGCGCGAGTCCCCAGACGACGCCGAACAGGGACCACCCCCAGGCACCCCACAACGCGCCCAGGGTGAACGGGGTGTAGGTCCCCGCTATCAGCAGGAAGATCGCGCCATGATCCACGAGCTGCATGAGCCGCTTGCCTTTACCGGCCGGCAAGGCGTGATAGACGGTGGAGCTCAGATAGGCGAGCACCATGGTGGCGCCGAAAATGCTCACCCCGGTGATCTCGGCGGCGCCCGCATGGGCCGCCGCCGCGACGACCAGGATCGGGATCGCGGCTATCGCCAACAACAGGCCGATGCCGTGGCTCAGGCTGTTGGCGAGTTCCTCGCCCAGCGACTGCACCCTGAGGGTCTCACCGTATCCGTCGCCCATTGTTCCCATCCCGGTATTTCATTCGACTGCAACGATGATAACAGGAACGCCGGCAGTAGAGCCAAACTCCACGCAGTTCGCTGCGGCCGCAAAAGCGCCGCGTTGATCCAAAGTTCACCCGAGCGGCCGCATGCCCTTCATTTGGAGGGTGTCCGGCTGGCTGTGCGGCGCGCCTTGCTCTCGGCGACGAGCGCCGCCAAATCCGCGCTCGGGCGGATTTCAAACGTACCGCCCATCTTCACGCTCGGGTGGCGCGACATCAACTGTATGGCTTCGTTCAGGTCCCTGGCCTCCAGAATCATGATGCCACCGAGAAATTCCTTGGTCTCGGCAAACGGACCGTCGGTGATTTGAGGTTTTCCGTTTCGATACCGGACCGTCGTGGCTGTATCGGCCGGTTGCAGCGCTTCGCCGCCAATCATATGGCCGTTATTCTGCAGTTCCTCGTCGTAGGTAAAACAGGCATCCATAAACTCCTGTCGCTCTTTTTCGGTCAATTGGCTGATGTATTTGTCTTCAATGTAGCCCAGACAGATGTATTTCATGGCGTCCCCCTATTTCGCCGTTTCGAACTCGTCCGCCCCGAATATTTGGCGGATTTCGATGGTATCGCCGTCGTCGGCCGGGCATCGCTCGGCCCATTTCACGACTTCCTCTTTTGAGGCAGCTTCGATCAGCCAATAGCCCCCCAATACCTCCTTGGATTCAATGAACGGGCCGTCGGTCACGCTTGCCTTTCCGCCGGAAAACGACACGCGCGCGCCGTCGACCTGCGGGTGCAGACCGTTCAGGTCCAGTATTTTGAGGGCCTTGCCCAATTCCTGGTTGAAGGCCCCCATTTGAGCCATCTTTTCCGGATCGGGTGCGAATCCCGGCTCGGGCTGTTGCCCGCCCTGGTAAACGGCGGGGATCATTAACATCATGAATTTCATAAAAACATCCTCCAATGGGTTTGATGCTGCTCCCTTAGTCGACTGGCCATCGCCTGTTTCGACAGCGCACCGGAAATTATTTCGCAAACCGGGACAGATCTGTTTTCCGCCGTTGACAGTCTTTTAAACGGGCTCGGGCCCGCTAGACTTGTTGGGTGGGGAGCCGAAGCTCCGACCAGCATGCGGTCAAGGCGTTTGCGGCTTGTCCCGGCGGAATACCAACGGGGCGGCGGCGAGGGATGAACCATTGGATGCACAGATATCCAAAAAACAGGTGAGCCTGGTCGGCCTGCTGCTTCTGGCGGCATTCGGGCTGTACCTGAATCGCGGTTATTTCACGCCGGTACTGCCGGCCCCGACGGTCAACTCGGCGGTGCTGGGTCGTTTGCACGTGCCTCCCGGATTCCGCATCGACCTGTACGCCGACGATGTGCCGGGGGCGCGCTCGCTGGCGCTGAGCCCGGGCGGTACTCTGTTTGTCGGCACCCGCGGCGCGGGCAAGGTGTACGCGCTGCAGGACCGCAACGGCGACTTTCGCATCGACCGCAAGGTCGTCCTCGCCAGTGGGCTGAACATGCCCAATGGGGTGGCCTTCCGCAACGGCGATCTGTACGTGGCCGAGGTCAGCCGTATCCTGCGCTTTCCCTCCGTCGAGCAACACCTGGACGACCCGCCGCGCCCGCAGATCGTCAGCGCCGACTATCCCAGCGATACCCACCACGGCTGGAAATTTATCGCCTTCGGCCCGGACGGCTGGCTGTACATACCGGTCGGCGCGCCCTGCAATGTCTGTAAGCCCGAGCGCGAGATTTACGCGACCATCACACGTCTCGATATTCACAATGGCAAGCAGGAGATAATCGCTCACGGCGTGCGTAACAGTGTGGGCTTCGACTGGGACCCCAAGACCGGCGAGCTGTGGTTCACCGACAACGGCCGCGACTGGCTCGGCGACGACCGCCCGCCCGACGAGCTCAACCGGCTGCAACGTCCCGGCCAGCATTTCGGCTTTCCCTATTGTCACGGCAGAAATCTGCTCGACCCGAATTTCGGCCAGGGTCGCGACTGCGCGTCCTTCACGCCGCCGATGGTGGAGCTGGGGCCGCACGTCGCCGCGCTGGGTATGCGCTTCTACACCGGCAAGCAGTTTCCGGCGCACTACCGCGGCGGCATCTTCATCGCCGAGCACGGCTCCTGGAACCGCAGCGTGCCCATCGGCTACCGCGTGATGTTCGTCCCGATGCAGGACAACAAGCCGGGTGCCCCCGAGGTGTTCGCCGACGGCTGGCTGCGCGGCGGTGCGGCCTCGGGCCGGCCGGTGGACGTGCTGGTGATGCCCGACGGCTCTCTGCTGGTCTCGGACGACAAGGGCGGGCGCATCTATCGCATCGTGTACGAGGAGTGAGAAAAACAAGGCGCCGACCGGGCCCTCCGGAAAAGGCGAACATCGGCCGCAACGGCATAACGCCGGCCTTGCACAGCGCACAATTGGCACATCCGCCACGCCGTAAATGGGAGATCGGGCCGCCATTTCTTCATTCGAGCAGCGGTCTTGGCGGTTATCGCGGCTGCGAGGGGAGGCGCGGGTCCAGCGGCAATTTCGATACAAATGTCACAAATACGGCCTCAAAGCGGGGTGTCCGGTGGCCGATAACAAATGCCGTAAATGGGGCGCGCCGGGAATACACCGCCTGGCGCGGCCTGAATGCCGCGTCGCGCTCCTGGAGATCGGGCAATCGAGGCCAACGTCGGATGAGAATAGTAGCGATTGTCTTGTCGGTTTTGGTATTCGGTCAGCCCTTGTGGGCAGGCAACGCCCAAGCCATTCCTCCCGGCGTCCAACGCTACATGGAGAGCGTGCAGTGGGCTTCCCAAGACTTCCCCGGCAAGTCGTTTAACACGCTGAGGCTGGATTACCCTTATCAGGATTTTCGCGATCCCAAAGACTATTTTTCAATGAATGTCATGAAGGCCTATGGAGAAGAAAGGCCTGTCCTTTTTGTGATAACCCTTGGCCAGCTGGTGGAACCCAACAGAGGGCTGTCACTGTATTTCTTTCACAGACGGTCCGATGGTAAGTTCGAGCCGCTCGATCGGGCCTACGCGGTGACGCCCGACGAGGTCCACGAACAATTCGTCGGTTTTGTCTTTCCCAAGATGAAATCGGAGAAGGTGGACCTGTTCAGGCACTTCATGAACGGTGACGTGGTGATCGCGGATTTCTTTGACAAGGATGGCACCGAGCACAAGGTGATGATGGCATACCCGAGTCATATATTCAGGGCTGCATACGAACGCCTGAAATAGCGAACGACTGCCCGCTGGCGATGGCAGTGCCGAGGAGTATTTCCGCGGCAAATCCCTTGCGGCGAAAAATTACCATGGCATGCCCTACTATTTTGTTGCAGTCTATCGTCATGAGAAAAGCCAAAAATAAGCACACAAAACCACAGCAAACTCAGTCGGCTCGTGAGCGCGCGGGCGCCGACGCAGCGGCCTCTGAAGAGATTCGACAGTCCGATGTGTCTGCTGCGGACTCTTCCGAACTGGGCACAGGCGGACGGCGAGAACCGAAACCGATACCCACCGGGGCTTCGATTTCCTGGGACATACCGGGCGATGTGCCCGATGGAGCCCGAAAGCGGCGCTCGTCTCAAGCGCCGGTCGAGCACCCGGCGCCCGGCACGGCGCCTCCTGTTTCGGCGCCCGATCCCGATCCGGATCCGGTCAAGGTTACTGTCCAGGAGCCTCTGCAATCGCCGCCCGATCGCCCGAACGCCACCGATGGCAAACCCGAGCGGTCCTACCTGCTGCTCGCATTGCTTGCCTTGCTGCTGGTCGCGGGCCTGGGCGGTGTGGGATATGGTTATTTCGCTCACAGCACGGGCAAAACGGTGAACAACGCAACCGCCGGGACGGTGGGGCAGAGCGGGTTGGTGTCGGGCGCACCGAACGGCGCCGACGCTGAAACGGGCGGTGGCGCGCAACGCCACACCGGGCAGGCGGGTATGGGCGAGGTGACGGCAGCGGCAGCGGATTCGGATGCCGTCGCCGAGAACGACGGGCCGAAACCGGCGCCCGTTTCTGAACAGGCAGCGGGCGGGTCCGAACAACAATCCGCGTCAGCGCCGCAGGTGATTACCTATGTGGTCAAGAAGGGCGATACGCTTTGGGACATCGCCAAGAAATACCTCCACGATCCCTTCCGCTATCCCGAACTGGCCAAGCTAAGCCATATCCGCGATCCGCATTGGATTTATCCGGGCGATGTCGTCCGCATCCCATTGCCAGCCAAGGACAGTTAGTGCCTGGGATTAACCGGTCGAGCAGAGCCCCGAGGCCAGATGCTCGAGAATCGTAATATCGAACCTCGCCGCCGGCGGCTGTGCCACGCTCTATCGCGACGGCGAACGCCCTTGGACCTGCGGCTCCGCCAGGCGATCAGTCGTGGTTACAGGGAGGGCTTTCGACGATGAGCGTTGCGCGACCCACCCGGTTCCGTAGCTACGGCCTGCTGATTCTCGTTCTTCTCCTCGTGACGGGGGTTCACGCCGACACACGCTTCACAAGTGACGAGGCGCATATTCAGGGGCTGGTGGCGGCCGGGAAGTTCAAGACCGCCGCCGAATATATCGCCGACCGAAAGGAACTGCTTGCCCGGCCGCACTTCGTCCGCCTGTATACCCACATCGTGACGACCGATTACGCGTTGACGATTAACTTCTCGATGTTCGCTCTCACGGACCTGAAGAAGGGGCAGCGTATCGAGGACGTGCGCGGAAAGCCGGGAAAATACTCGCTTATCGGCGGTCCATTGGACGACCTGCTGTATAAGCGCATCAAGGAGCAACCGAACTCGCCGGAGTTGAATTTCGCCGTCGGCGAATACCTCTCCCGTGGATCGGCCTGCGGATGCCGACAGTCAGGTCCGTTGAAGGACCTGAGCGGGGATGACGGGCCTTACTTTATCAAGGCGTATCGGCACGGGGTATCGGATGGCTGGTCGCTGTTTCGAATCGGCCTTTATTACCACAAGCGACACCGGGTCGACGAGGCCATCGCGTTCTATCGCAAGGCGCTGGCCAAACAGCCCGATAATGCGGACGCCAATTACAATCTCGCATTCCTTTATTACGGCAAAGGCGACTTGAAGCCGGCGCGTCGCTATGTCGAACACTCGCTGAAAGAGTACCGGGACCGCGGGCTCAAGGCCGACGCATACGCGCTGCACGGTGTGATTCTGCTCGGCTTGAACGACAACGGCGCGGGGGAACGCAGCCTGAAAAGGGCCCTCGAGCTACAGAGTTGGAACCGGCAGGCCTTTTCGGGGTTGCTCGGACTCTATCGCCAGATGAAGCAGCACTCGAAATATGTGAGCTGCGCCGAAGACTTTATCGCGGTGGATTACGGCAATACCTACCTGTTCAACACCTACGTCGATTTTCTGAGCCAAAATGGACAGGGTGCGGACGACCGCAGAGTCGAACGGTATTTGCTCGGGCTGAAGCTCAAGGATGCGCAGCAGAACGGCGCCTTGTATTACAATCTCGCGCGCATGGCGGATATGAGGGACGACCGGGCAGCCGCCCTAAAACGCTATCGCCGCTCCCTTGCCGCGCTTAAGAGCCTGCAGCAACCCCCGCAGGGCGCCATCCCCGCGATCACCGAGCGGATAGCACAACTGGAGCGTCCCGAGGCGAAGTAGGGGCGCTTTTCTTCCCTGCCCCTTTCTCCAGGTTGCACCCTACCAGCGCACGGTGGGCCAAATGACGCCGGCGGCCAGACCAAGAATATACAGCCAACCGAACAGGCGATTGTGAACCAGGCACGCTCGGTGGTACCACAGCGGCCAACCGACATAGCCGGCGGGCGCCGTCGACGGCCTTGGCGACCAGAGCGTTGACCAGGCACGAGCGGCCCGCGGCAGTGCGACAAGTACCACGGCCGCAAACGGCGTAAGCTGACCGAGAAGGATCAACCCGGCAGTCACCGCATACATCAATACGATAAGGAACAGATTCAGGAACCGCGCGCCGGACTCACCGAGCAGCACGGGCAGCGTATGTATACCGCGGCTGTGGTCAAATTCCCGCTGATCGATGTGTTTGCCAATCAAAATCGACATCACTCCCAGACCATAGGGGATCGAAACCAGCATCGCCTCGATGGAAACATGACCCGCGATAACCGCATAGCCACCGCCGACCATCAACGGCCCCCACACCAGAAATACTGCTACCTCACCGAGACCAATGCTTTTCAGTGGCACCGGCGCGGCATCGTAAGCGAACAGCAGTGCGATACCCGCCGCGGCGAATACGGTCGCCAGCCAACCATGTACAAGCACGAAAAAGGCCGCAATGCCAAGGCCGATGAGCGCCAGTATCGCAATTCCGCTTATCAGGACCCGCGGCTCCAATACGCCGCTGGCCAACGGATGCACGGTATATCGCATGCGGGGAGAGTCCGGTGTGTCGTGACCACGGCGATAACCGAAGTAGTCGTTGCTGAGATTGCTGATCATGTGCGCGACGACAAAACCAATGAGCACAAGGGCGAAATACAACCCATTGAATTGACGGTCGGCGGCGGCCAGCAGACCGGCAATGATTGCCGCCTGCGCGGAGATAACGAGGATCAAGCTGCGCGCGGAATAGAGAAACTTCGAAACCGGGTCGAGCGTGCGCAGCTCATCGACAGCCGGACGATAAAAACCGACGAACGCACCGAGCCAGCGTTCGACCTTCGAATGAGGGATGTCAGATTGTTGTGGCATTTACTTCATCGGTCAGTGAGTGATTGGTACCCGGGCGAGGTTTGACGGTATTCCATGGAATTAGGACAACGTTCCAGGCGACGGCAAATTATCCTGAGGACAACGCTGCGGACCTAAATCGATGTAGTAGGTAGGTTGTTGAGTTTATTGAAGTTCAGGGTTTTCAGTCAAGCGCACGGAAGTGGACGGGGACGGAGAGGATGGCTATTGACCGGTCTCGGCTGCAACGGGTGTCCCGCCTCGCCAATGTCGGATGCAGGCTGGGACGAGCCGGGCGGATATGTTTTGGAGCGAATTGCCCGAACGCAACGGACGAAGAAGCGGAAAATCAAGATCGTATCGGAGATTCTCGCGTTTATACGCCTTGGGAGCAGCGGCGAGCCGGCGCAGTACAACAGGATGGGGCTTATGCATGCCTTTGTGTTCCGGTTCGCCTCGGGAATGACGATTACGGGCCGGACGCGTCAAGACAATGCCCCGGACCGCTGGCAGGCCGTGTCCCGTACGGCCCGGCGGTCGGGTCCTTTATTTCTTCCAATAAGGCGCCTTCTCCGGGATGACCCATCGGACCCCGCCGCGCGGATCCTCGCGGTCGCCTTCGAACCGCGGAATCAGGTGGACGTGCAGATGGGGCACGGACTGTCCCGCGAGAGGTCCGTCGTTGACGCCGATGTTGTAGGCGTCCGGATTGAATTCCTTGTCCAGCTCGGCCTTGATGTAATCCAGGGCGGCCAGCAGGGCATCGCGCTCTTCCTTGGTCGTATCGAAGAAGGACTGCACGTGGCGTTTGGGGATGGCGAGGCTGTGGCCCGGTGAGACGGGTGAGCTGTCGCGGAACACCAGCACCAACTCGTCTTCGTAATAGATCTTTTCGTCGGGAGAGAGATTACAAAATCGGCAGTTCATAACGAAATTCAATGCGTCTATAAGTTGATAAAGCCAAGGTGCGGGATAGGTTAGCACAGGTTCGACGTTTGCTGAATCAGCGGCGCGACCGACACCGAACAGCGCCGTCCAGCGATGCCGCCACGACAGCCGGCGCGTCGGTGTGGTTTGGACATAATGCGGGGTGGTTCTTTCGCTTTCTTCTACCGGTGTCCTGTGCCCGCCGATTGGGGCAGGCGCCGAAATACCCAATCCGTGGTATCGGTCGCGCCCATGGGGATCAGGCTGTAGACCAGGCCGTAGCCCCATGACCGGGTTCGGCAGACGATGTCTCCTTTTCTATTGAGGCCCAGTTCTACCCTGAAGCCCTTCGGGCCCAGCACGGGATCGTCCGGCCCGGCCGTCAGCATCATCTTGTTGCGCACGGGGACCTTCTCGCCGTCGTCGATCTCGAAGTCCTGACCCAGGACGTAATCTTCCGATTTGACCGCATGGCCCCGGCCGTCGCGTGCCGTAACCCTGATGCGATCTTTGTCGGCCCACGCTACGTCGATCACCTGGATGTCTTTGTGGAAGACCTTGTGTCCATCGACTACGAAGTAGTCCAGTGCCGAGTCCGGCGTCTTGTCCGCTCCCTTGGGATATTCGCCCCAAAGTACCGCCGAGAAATAGCCTTTGGGGTCGCCCGCATTTCGGTAGGTCCCTTCGATCGCCTTGAGGTCGTTTACGTGGGCGAATGCGGGCGGCGTGTCGCCGTCGGGGCCGTGGTACCCACTGTACGAGGCGCACCCGGCCAGCAATGCCAACAGCCAGCAGGTCCCGACGATTAATGTGTAGTTGAGGTTTGATATGGTCGGCATCGGGGTCACCTACAATCCAACGGTTGGCAACGCCTTCAATGTCAGTTCCGACCGACGCCCGGGCGGAGTGCATACGGACGGTCCATATCCGGTCTATCGCGGCGGAATTCTCAGAGTCCCGTTTGCCGGCGCGGGTTGGCGCAAGGTCCGGTGGTTCGGTGGAGTCGGCGAGCGGCTGATGGCACGGCCTTGCGCGCTCAATCGGCGCGAGGCCCTTATGAATTGTCGGTCGCGGACAATCATGGCGTTCAAGGCCCTGCGATCCGCCGGGTTCAGTCCCCGCGAACGCCGGAGCGCGGCTTCGAAACGCCGTAGCGCCGCCGCCATCCGGTTCAGGGCATGGCCGGTCGGCCCGCTGCCGGCGACGGTGGTTCCACCGGGCCGGGCGTTCAACTCGCCCGAGGCACCATTGAGCTCCTCCAGATAGTCCCGCATGGCCTTGTGCAGTTCGTTATATCGCTTGAGCTTCGCGAGCCAATATTTCTTGTCCTTCATTTGATCCATATAGGATTCCCTGAACACCAGGAAAACCAGCTCTTCGATATTCGCGCCGGGATTTCGTTGGTGGACGGCCCGCAGGTGGGCCACCAGGGCCCGGTCCGAGGCGCCCTGGGTCAGCACGGGCCCGGCCAGCGCCCGCGTGCGCTGGACCTCTTGTGCCGCGGCGCCGGCGAGTGCGAGTGCCGGCAGCGACAACCACAGCAGCAACAGCGTGGGGCGGATGATGAGCGGCATAAGCTTTTCCTGATAGTCCTGAGGGAGTCGTTCCTCAACCCGGCCGGACCGACAACCCGCCGCGGTATGTCTAATATTAGCCTACGGAGGAGTCACTACCACGACAGGCAAACGAGCAGCCGATCCGCGACGGTTGTCCGTGATCGCCCCGGTGCAGCCGGCTCCAACCGCTCATAGACGACGCAGGCGTCACCGAATCGAGGAGACTTACGATGGAAGAGCTGGCAGGCGTGCAAAACCAGGTTTCGCATTTGCTGGATCAGGGTATAGCCATGGCCATGACCTATGCCCCCAGGCTGATACTGGCCATCGTTACCCTGATTGTCGGGCTATGGGTTATCAGACGCTTTGTGGCCTTTATTGATAAGCGGCTGGGTGCCAAAGACCCTACGCTGAATTCGTTTCTCTGTGGCCTGGTCAGCATAGGCCTCAAAGTCATGCTGCTGATCTCGGTTGCCTCGATGGTCGGCATCGCCACGACATCCTTCATCGCGGTCATCGGTGCCGCCGGCCTGGCGGTAGGCCTGGCCCTGCAGGGTAGTCTGGCCAACTTTGCCGGTGGCGTGCTGATCCTGCTTTTCAAACCGTTCAAGGTCGGCGATGCGATCGAGGCGCAGGGCTTTGTCGGCACGGTCGTTGAAATCCAGATCCTCTATACGGTCCTCAATACCTTCGATAATCGGCGCGTCGTCATCCCCAACGGGGTTCTGTCCAACGGCAGCCTCACCAATATCACCGCCTACGACACGCGCCGCTGCGATATGAGCTTCGGCATCGGCTACGGCGATGATATCGACAAGGCCAAGGCCATTTGCAAACGCCTGATCGAAGAAGACGAGCGCGCGCTGGCCGAGCCGGCGCCGGTGGTCGTGGTGGGGGCCCTCGGCGAGAGTTCCGTTGACCTGACCGTGCGCGCGTGGACAAAATCCAGTGATCTGTGGCCGTTCTATTGGGATATGCAGGAGAAGGTCAAAAAGGCCTTCGACGCCGAGGGCATTTCGATTCCGTTTCCTCAGCGCGACGTGCACGTGTACCAGACCGGTTGAGGTCTCCTTTCGCGCGGCGGCGCGGCAGTCGCCGAGCGCCCGCTGTGCACGGGCGGACGATTTGCGGCGGCCGCAGGAACCGATAGCCTCGGTTTCTTGTCGAAAATCGGTAATTCACCCGTCATTCGGTATGCGGAGGGTGCGCGTTCACCCCGACGCATTGACCGAATGCTCACGAATAACTCATCGAATTACCTGGAGGGGAATATGGGAAAAATGATCGATTTCGAACGGCCGGACGGAAAAAGCGTGAAGGGCTACCTCGCCGAACCCGCCAACGCGGAGGGTGCACCGGGCATCGTCGTGATCCAGGAGTGGTGGGGTCTGAACGATCAGATCAAGGGCGTTGCCGACCATTTCGCCGCAGCCGGCTACCGTGCGCTGGTACCGGACCTGTATCGTGGTCAAAAGACCGTGGACGCCGAAGAGGCCGAGCACTTGATGAACGATCTTGATTTTGGCGATGCCGCCAGCCAGGACATCCGGGGGGCCGTCCAGTATCTCAAGGGATCGGGCAGCAAGAAGGCGGGGGTGACCGGCTTCTGCATGGGTGGTGCGCTGACCTTGCTCGCGGCGGTGAACGTCCCCGAGGACGATGCCACCGTGGTGTGGTACGGCTATCCGCCGATCGAATACGTCGATGCATCCAAGATCAAGGCGCCCCTGCTCGCGCACTGGGGCACGCGTGACGAATTCTTCGTCATCGAGGGCGTGGATGCACTCGAAGAGAAGTTGAGCGGGACGGGGGCCGACTTCGAGTTCCACCGCTACGACGCCAAGCACGCGTTCGCAAACCCTGAGGCGGACTCGAAGAACCTCCCGCCGCTGGAATATAACCCGCAGGCCGCGGATCTCGCCTGGCAGCGGACCATGGAATTCTTCGACCAACAGCTGCACTAGTTCGCAGACGCTCTGGCCCTGCGCCGGCGTCGGGTGTCCGGGACCGCCGCCGTCAGCCTTCGGGCTGGGATGCCTGCCGTGCGCCGGGAATCGGGGTCGCGGTCGTGGGTGCGCTGTCGGCCAGCTCGCAGCGGTTGCGGCCCAGATCCTTGGCGCGATAGAGCGCGGCATCGGCGCGGCGCAGAAGACTATCGATGCCTTCACCTGCCCGCAGCTCTCCCACGCCGATGCTGACGGTGAGGGGGAAGGCGGTGTTGTTCGTCGACTCCATGGCTGCCGAATCCGCCGCAAAGGCCGTGCGCAAACGCTCCGCGGCCACCAGTGCGCGGTCGGCGGAGGTGTCCGGCAGCAGCGCGACGAATTCTTCGCCACCGAAGCGGCACAGTACATCCTGACCGCGCAGTATCTGTTCCGCGACGGCGACGAAGCGGCACAGCAGGGTGTCGCCGACGCCGTGGCCGTGGTGGTCGTTGATCCGTTTGAATTCGTCGAGATCGATCATCAACGCCGACAGGGGCCGGCCCTGGCGGTGGGCGACCTCGATCTGTTCGTTGGCGATCGATGAGAATGCCCTACGGTTATACGCTCCGGTCAGCGGATCGCGGTGCACCTGTGCATCCAGGTCCGACTGCAGGCGTTCGCCGGTCATCAACACCATGCCCAGTGTTATGGCGATGGTCATTCCCAGCCACCACAACAATGGCAGAGCGGCCAGGCCGTCGGGGTCCACAGGGCCGACGGGCCCGGTACTTCGGGCGACGACCACAGCGCGGATCAGGAAGAAGGCTGCGTTGGCGGCATACAGCCAGGCCGTGGCGCGCACGGTGACCTGAAGCGGCCGGGCGGCCGCGAACAGATCGCGCGCGATCAACGCAGAGAAGCTGGCAATCAGCGCGGCGTTGCTTGCTGCCTGTACTCGCAGCGACGACTCGAGCTGCCCGACGACAGCCAGCGCAACGACAAGGCTGGCCAATATCGCCAGGGCCCGCGGCGCCAGCGGCGGTCGGCCCACGAAGCGTCGAAAACCATCCCAGACGATAACCAGGCCGGCGCCGATGGCCAGTTGGGCCAGCGACACCGACGGCAATGGAAGCGTGGAACCGTGCGCGAGGATCAGTACGAATCCCAGGGCCCCCAGGCCTCCCGCCAGTGCCCAGCGTCCGAGTCCCGGGACGGCAGGGTGTGTGCGCCACAGCAGGACCCTCGCCCCCATGCAGAATATGTTCGCCAGGGCGACGGCGACCAGCAATGTGCGAATGTCCAGCGACATTTCCGTTAGGCCATTTCCGGTAGTCGGAATCTCTGTCCGATAGTATACCTTCTCTGATCGAAACCCCCGCCGCGAACGTGCTGGTCCGCAGGCAGGGTGTGACGGTTAACGCACCAGCCAATAGGTGAGGGCGGCGACAGCGACGGTCACGCCGATCCACGCCGCGCCGAGGTGATCGAGGCTCTGGCCGTCGACCGACCACCAGCCGAATTCCCTTCCGAGCAGGATGAGTGTAAGGACGCCCGCGCAGGCCAGCGCAGCGAGACTGGTCTTGAACCAGGGCCAGGCCGGGTTCCGCGCCAGCCAGACCTGCAGGCCGGTCGCCAGCGATCCCAACGCGGTCAGTGCCAGCAGGGCCACCGCGACCAGGGCGGACACAATTCCGGTCAGCTTGACGACGTTGCACCTCCTTTGGCGGCCTGGCTCCGCGCGCACGGCACCAGTATTCGCCCTTTCTAATGTTGGGGTGTTCCGGGCACACGATAAATTTAACGAAAAATTGAACTTTATTGTAGCGATCGTGCGACCCAGGGGCAGACCAACAACAGCCCTTGGACAAGACCATGAAAAAGACAGCTTTGCTTACCCTTCTCGTCGCATTGACGGGGACCTTGGCGGCCGGCTCAGTAATGGCCGGACAGATGCCGGATTCCTCGGGTTCGGGCAGCTACGTAAAGGAAATCAGCATCAACGCCTCCAAGCCCTATCCGGTGTTCGTCGTCAAATCGGACGGAAAGACCTATACGCAGGTCGATAACGACGGCACCATGAAGACGTTCCATGCGCGGGTCGGTGGCAAGTGTACGAATATTGCTCATGTCGACGGGGCGAACTACAACCTGAACAAGACCAAGTACAACGGCGGCAACGTCGCGACCAGGCAACTGCCCGTCGCCGGTAAATGGCACAAGACCTTCGGCCACAATGTCGCCGTCGACATTCAATGGAAGCCGGACTCGTCGGTCCGCTCCAAGGCGCTGAAGGCATGTCAGCACTATATGCAGCAGGCCAGGCAAAACGGCCAGAGCCTGTTCCAGATTTTGGGCAAGGACCATCGCTTGACGGTGGACAGCGGTGTCTACGGCGCATTCCATCTGAGCTGCACCGGCAATCTCACAATTGCCGGCGGCGTGAAGCACCGCTTCGACATGCAGCCGATTGAGGTGGTGTGCAAGGGCTCGCCGGTGGCGATGAACGTGGATCTCGACAAGCTGAAGCTGTTCAAAGTCACCCAGCTCGTCTTTCATCCGAACGCGCCGAGCTATACGGGACTTTGCCCCAAGGACTTCGGGTTCGCGGGTTACGTCCGCACCAACGGCGAACAGGGCAAATTCCGTTACCGCTTCAAGAACGAATCCGGCAGTTCCGGTCCCTGGAAGACTGTCCAAGCCAGTAAGGGGAATACCCAGTATCCGCTCCACTACAGCGTCAAGCTGCAGGACATCCACGTCAATCCGCATCCGACTCTGCCAGGCCAGATCCAAAACCAGGGACAGCAGGGTGGGATGGCGCCCAAGCCGCAGCTCGGTATGAAGCAAAATCCCTGGGTGACGGTTGAGGTCGAAAACCTCGCCAACCACAAGCGCTACAGCCGCAAGGCGAGCTACAAGTACACTTGCACGCAGCCGCCGAAGATGCAGCTGGGAACTCTGAACGGCGGAAGCAAACAGCCCGACCTGATTGTGCTGGGCAGCACCTTCCAGCTCGGTAGCAAGGTCGCCGGTCCCGATCATGCCCTGGCCATCGGCGCGGACGAGGCCAACGGGAAGGTGGCCGGTCTGTGCCGCTTCCGCATGCAGTTCAAGATCAAGAACCAGGGCCAGGCCACCGCGGCGCCCCTGTTCACGACGCGTGTCGCCGACGGCAACAAGGCCCTGTTCTTTGCACAGACTCCGAGCCTCAATAAGGGGATGACGCGCACCCTGAGCGGCAACATCAAGCTAGGCCCCGGCAACCACTTGTTGCTGATTAAGACCGACCACGCCAACAAGGTCGCCGAGTCCAACGAGGGGAACAATCTGGCCCGCATCCGCGTTACCGTCAGGGGCCCGTGCGGCAGCAGTACTCCGACGCGCCCGCGCGATCCGGGCGGTGCGCCGACGCGGCCGGCCCGCTGAGCCAGGAGAGTGTCGCATAACGGGGGTGCGGATATCGCACCCCCGTATTCATTGGCCATACTATGGCAATCCGGTTGGCAGGATCGTATCGGCAAGATGACCCGTTTCCCTTACCGAATGCATTGGACGTACCTCGGGTTCTTTCTGTTTACGACCGGTGCCATTTGTTACGGCGCGTGGTTCTGGGGCGAGCCGGCCGGTTGTTGACCCAACGCACGGTTGCATTTAGGGTGTCAGTAATCTCTGTCTTATTCGTTCAAGGAGGAACAAATGGCTCGGAAGTCACTCCCCGTTTTTCTCGAAGCTCGTGTCCGGCGCCTTGCCGGGCGTGCGGCGACCATCGTGCTGGCTCTCGCGCTCGCGGGCCTCGGGCCCGCGGGATTTGCCGCCGGCATCTACAAATGGACCGACGCGAACGGCCAGGTCCATTATGGCGACGCTCCCACCGGCGGACACGCCCACCGAATGCGTGTCCCCGACGGTAATGTCATCCAGACGAATCACCCCGACGCACAGCAAGGTCGTGCGGTGGCTCCCGGAGCACCTCACGAAACACGGAGTGACAGCCGGCGCACGCACAGAGTTGCGCGTGCTCGCTCTGCACTCAAGGACTGCAAGGACCGCGAGGTCTATCGGACGCATCTCCCCAAGATCAAGGACATGAACGCGCCTTGGGTGAGAAGGGCGATTGCAAACTGCCGGAACAACCGCGGGGTCGACTGTAAAAACCCCGGGGACCTGGACAAATGGAGACCGGTGCCTAAGCCCAAGCCGATCGATATGAACGCACCCTGGGTTAAGCGGGCTATCAAGCGATGCAAAGAGAACCGCGGGGTCGATTGTGAGGATCCGGACTATATCGCAAGCATGCGCCCGCTGACGCGCAGAGAGCGCGAGCGGCTGGCCGCTCTCCCGCGGGTGAGAAGAGATATCACGGGAAGAGAAGTGACGGTGCCTGGCCCCGGTGCGCATGGTTATCCGCATGCATGGGACAAGCGCAACGATAAAATTCGGTGGATGAAGCTGAATGGCTATCGGATTGCCAAGGATACCGGCGACCGTATCATCTTCTGTCGCTAGTCAAATACAAACGGCGGCGTCTCTGACCCGCGTCGGCATTCGCCTCGGCACAGTTCCAGCTATAGTCACGGTGTGTATTCCCGGCACAACCGGGGCCCTGGTGCGTGACCAAACTGCGCTCTTAGCTGCACCGGACTGACATGAGAGGGCATGCGTCCCGAAAACGCCGCTTCGCGGAACCGATTCCAAGTTCTGAGTCTGGATGGTGGGTGATGGACAGCCTTGTCGAAACCGACTGGCTCGCTCGGCATTTGAACGAGCCCGATCTGGTGCTGCTCGACTGCACCGTCACTACCGTCCCGCACGACGACGGTGGATTCCACAACGTCAGCGGTCGGCCGGAGTACGAGTCGGGTCATATTCCCAACGCGGGATTCGCCGATCTCAAGGGCGAGCTCTGCGACGCAAACAGCTCAGTCGAGTTCGCGTTACCGACGCCCGCGCAGTTTTGCAGCGCGATGGGCGCCCTGGGCGTGGGGGACGATTCCCGGGTAGTGCTGTACGATACGAACTATACGGCGTGGGCCGCCCGGGTCTGGTGGATGCTGCGCTGGGTCGGCTTCGACCGCGCCGCGGTTCTCGACGGAGGGCTGGGTGCCTGGGCAGCGGAGGGTCATCCGCTGTCGCTCGATGTCGTCACCCGGCCGCCGAGACAATTGACACCGAAGCCTCGGCCGGAGGTGATCGCGGATCGACACGAGGTCCTGGCGGGTATCGACGATGACGCCGTTATCCTCATCGACACGTTGCCCGCGCCGATGTACCGCGGCGAGATGAGCATCTATGCGCGGCCCGGGCACATTCCGGGTGCGTTGAATATCGACGCGCTCGAGCTGCTCGACAGGACCGGCCGTTTCCGCCCGCTCGGGGAACTGGCGGCGATGCATGACCTGGATCGCAATGCGCGTGTCATCACCTACTGTGGTGGCGGCATCGCCGCGTCTGCCAACGCGTTCATCATGACACGCCTGGGATTCACCAACGTTGCCGTGTACACTGCCTCGCTGCAGGAGTGGGCGGCCGATCCGGCCAATCCGATGAGGACGGAAGACGCGTAGGCGGTCGTTGGCCAAAGGGGGCTTCTCTGGGGGCGTACACCTTCACCTTCTGTTCACTCCAACACCTGCCAGGCGCGTTAGTATGGCAAGACTGTCGCCCGGCCCGGCCCGGCCCGGACCTGACGCAACGAAAAGAACCTCGCCATGGCGGATAAGAAATTGAATGTCCTGCAGGCCACGGCCATCGCCGTGGGTACGATGATCGGCGCCAGCATCTTTTCGATCTTCGGGCTCGGGGCAAAGCTCGCCGGTCATAATCTCCCTTTGGTCTTCGTCGTCTCGGGTGCGGTGGCGGTGCTGGTCGCCTATTCCTATGCCGTGATGGGCGCACGGATCGTCTCCAACGCTGGCCCCATGGAGTTCGTGCTGCGCGCCTTTGGCGATAACCTGCTCACGGGCTCGCTGAGTTTCTTGTTCTGGCTGACCTACGTCATTTCCCTGGCTCTGTTCGCCAAGGGTTTTGCCGGCTATTTTCTGCCGTTGGTGCATCTGTCGGGCTCGCCGCTGGCCACGGGGGCCGTGGAAGTCGGCGTCATCGGCGCGTTTCTGGTACTCGATCTGCTGGGCACGGACAAGGTGGGCAAGGCCGAGTTCGGCATTGTGCTGATCAAGCTCGCCATCCTCGCACTTTTCATCGTCCTCGGGGTGGGCTCGGTGAACCTCGGTTGGGTCACTCCGCGGGTGGATGCCGCGCACGCCGGCGGTATCCTCAACGGTATCGCGGTGTTCTTTCTGTCCTACATGGGCTTCGGGTTGGTGACCAACGCGGCGGAGGACATGGACGACCCGGCCCGCAACGTGCCGCGGGCAATCTATCTGAGTATCGCCATCGTCACGGTCGTCTATGTGCTGGTGTCGGTAGTGGCGGTGGGCAATCTGTCGTTGGACCGCATCGTGCAGGCCCAGGACTTCGCGCTGGCCGAGGCCGCGAAGCCCTTCCTCGGCCAGTGGGGTTATCTGTTCGTTTCGATCGGCGCGCTGTTCTCCATCGCCTCCGCGCTGAACGCGACGCTCTATGGCGGGGCCAACGTGGCCTACGCCCTGGCGCGCGACGGCGAGCTTCCGGAGTTGTTCGAGCGCAAGCGCTGGTTCCACGCCTCGGAGGGTCTGTACATCACGGCCGGGCTCAGCATCCTGTTTGCCCTGGTCTTCGACCTCAATGGCATTACCTCGATCACCAGTGCGGTGTTCATGGTGGTCTATCTTGCCGTGCTCGCCGCCCACTGGCGCCTGCGTGCCGACTGCGGCGGGCGGCGCCTGGTCATCATTACGGGTTTGGTCGTGGTCGGCGCGGTGTTCGCGATCCTGGAGCGACATTTGTGGAAGACGGACCGCCTGGCCTTCTGGACCGTGTGGGGCGTTTTTGCCGCCAGCCTCATGCTGGAAACCGTCTACCGCTACCTGCGCGGCCGCGGGTTCACCGCCGCGACCCAGCCCGATGTTCACCCGCCCGGTCGTCCCTGACGAGGGCCGGCGTCTTCCGCGGGCGCCGGCCGTCTAGACGACGGCCGCAATCCACCGCGACACCAGATTCACCATCTGCCTGTCGGACAGGCCCTGCCCTGCGAGCTGCTGCCAGGTGGAAAACTGCAGCAGGTGATCGAGCGTTTGCTTGAGCGCGCGTTTTTTGGCGGCGGGTAGCTTCCAACCCGCCGCGAGATCGTCGCGGATGCTCCGAAGATAGCCTGCGAACTCGTCCATGGCCGGTTTGAAAGCCGGCACCTCCTCCAGATCGCGATAGGCCTTTTGCCACATGCGCTCGGTTCCTCGGTAGTACGTGTAGAGCTCGGAAAGGGCCTTCTCGCACCGTTCCAGCGGCGAGTCCGACGACTGCCACCGCGCCGGATCGGGCGGCGGGTTGAGCTCCAGCCAACGGGAGGTGCAGGCCTCATAGAGCTCCTCGTCGCTGGCGAAGTGGCGGTAGACCGTCAGGCGCTGCACGCCCGCCTGTTCGGCGATGGCGCTGATGGAGGTGTTGCGCGGGCCGAGTGACTCGTGCAGGGCCATGGCCGCCTCGACGATGCGGTCGTGGGTCTCCTGCTGCTGCTCGGCGCGCTGCTTGAGGGTGTATTTGCGCTTGCTCATTTGAATAAACATATATGTTTATCGAACGATTGACAAGGGCGGCGGGGGCTCCTAAACTCAATTTCAGTAAACACGACTGTTTACCGTGAGGCGCCGCTGGAGCCTGTAGGGCGGCTTCCGACACAACGACCGAGCGAGGGGGATTCAAATGAATGATCCAACGATGTTCGAGCCGCGAAATGTGGCTCCCGATACCGTTTCGCTGATTTCGTATTTGCCCGTACCCGGCATGGGGGTCCTGCCGATCAACGCCTTCGTGATCCGGGCGGCCGAGCCGGTGCTGGTCGATACGGGCTTGGGCGGGCTGAGGAGCGAGCTCCTGGACGCGCTGGAGTCGATCGTGGACCCGGCGGAGCTGCGCTGGATCTGGCTGAGCCACGCCGACGTCGATCACACGGGCAACCTGGAAGCGGTCCTGGACCGGGCGCCGCAGGCCCGCGTCGTGACGACCTTTGTCGGCATGGCCAAGCTGGGGCTGAGTGGGTTCCCGCTGGAGCGCTGCTACCTGCTCAATCCCGGTCAGGAACTGGATGTGGGGGATCGGAAGCTGCTGGCGGTCACGCCGCCGACGTTCGATGCGCCGGAGACGACCGGCCTGTTCGACGCGAAGCAGCGGACGCTGTTCAGCGCGGACTCCTTCGGGGCGTTGATGAGCGAGCCGGCCGAGTCGGCCAATGCCATGGGCGCCGGTGCCCTGCGCGAGGGCATGGTCGCCTGGGCGTCCGTGGACGCACCGTGGCTGGGGATGGTCGGCGCGGCCCCGTTCCGGGCCTCGCTCGACACCATTGGCCGCCTCGACGCGGCGACGGTGCTGAGCAGCCATCTGCCCGCTGCAGAGGACCTCAAGGACACGTTGCTCGACAACCTGGACGCCGCCCGCGGCGCCCCGCGATTCGTCGGGCCCGACCAGGCCGGGCTGGAAGAGATGATGGCCACCAGCATCGCAGCGGCCTGAACGGATGTCTTCCTCTCCCTTCAGACGCGGCGGGAGACGAGGCCTGGCTCGCCGCGCCTTGCGGCGAGTCCATGGTCAGTTGGGATTCACTCCGACCGGTAGCCCAGCCCTTCGGAAATTTCCCGGGCCGCGCGGCGCAGGTCGTCGATCCACTCGTCCTTGCGCCGCTCGATCGGGGCCGAGACCGACAGGCCCGCGACCACGCTGCCTGTGGCGTCGTAGATCAACGTGCCAATGCAGCCCACGCCGATCTCGGCCTCTTCGTTGTCATAGGCATAGCCCTGTCCGCGCAGCCGTTCGGCCTCGTCGAGCAATTTCGGCAGGCTGTTGATCGTGTTCCGGGTGTAGGAGGGCAGGTTCGTGCGTTCGGCGTAGCTGCGGCACTCGTCTTCGCCCTCCAGGGCCAGCATCAGCTTGCCGACGGCCGTGACGTGCAGGGGCGCGCGGCTGCCGATCAGCTGCTGCACGTGCATCATCCGGTTGGGCGTTGCCTTCTCCACGTACACCACTTCATCACCCTCGCGCAGGGTGAGGTTGACCGTCTCGCCGAGCTCATCACGCAGACGGCACAGGATCGGCAGGGCGTGCTCGCGCAGGTCGGACTGCGCGTGGACCCGGCTGCCCAGACGCAGCAGCTTGCGTCCGAGCAGGTACTGACCCGCCGCGTCTCGTTCAATGAAGCCGTGGGTGACCATCGAGTCGAGGATGCGGAAGGCCGTGGAGCTGTGCAGCCCGGTCTCGGCGGCCAGGATCTTCAGCCCCACGGGCTCGGGGTAACGGGCGACGGCGTCCAGCAGGCTGGACATCCGGTCGATGACTTGAATGGCGCTTTTTTGGGTCATAAGCGTTTCGCGATATGAAATCGATTGTTTATCGTGGCATATGTTGGAGCGAAAAACCAATAAAACAATAAGTTATATGAAGTAAGCCTTATCCTTGCTTATAGTGTACCACATTATGAAATCTATGTTGCTATAGGAAACTGCGATCCGCGCCTATGGTTACCTCAGACAGACCCGACGCCCGGGCCATTGGCCGGGCGAATGCAACCAGGAGATGCGCCATGAGCACCGCAGCCAGCGATCTGAGGAACAACGTCCAGCCTGCCTTCACGCAGGGCATCAAGCATTTCGCCCCGGAGACTCCGGAGCTCGAGCGGCTCGGACAGTCCGCGGCCATTGCCGAGGGCGCCAGCGCCATCGCGGCAGTCAGTGACGCCGCGGTCTACCAGACCCAGCTCGCCGCCGACGCGCTGCGCTATTTGACGCTGCAAGTGTGCAGCAGCAAGGAGTCCGGCCACCCGGGCGGCTTCGCCAGCAGCGCCGATGCCTATGCCGCCCTGGTCATGCTGGGCCACACCAATATCGTGACCGAGGTCGGCCACCACGCGCCCGGCTTCTACAGCGCCATGTTCCTGGACGGCTCGCTCGAGGAGATGGGCATCCACAACGTGGACGACATGATGGCGAAGTTCCGCGAACGCCACGGCCTGCTCGGCCACCTCTCGGGCGCCGTTCCCGGCCTGTTGGCCCCGGCCGGTCCGCTCGGCCAGGGTCAGCACTTCGCGATGGCCGGCGCCTACCTGCATCCGGACAAGCTGTTCCCCTTCACCCTGGGCGACGGCGGCATGGGCGAGCCCTATGTGCTGTCCTCGATGATGCACTTCCATACCTCCTACCCGAAGGCCACCAACTTCCTGCCGGTGCTGGTGTGGAACGGCTACAGCCAGGAGCACCACTCGATGGTCTCGATCAAGACCAACGAGGAAATGATCGCCTACTGGAAGGGCCACGGTTTCGAAGAGGTGGTGCTGGTCGATGCCAAGGAGTTCGACGACGCGAACCAGGAAGGCGACTACGTGGACAGCACACGCTTCTCGGCCGAGGGACGTCTGGCCTTCACCCGCGCCGTGCTCGAGCGGATGCAGCACGCCGCCGACTCGGCTATGGGCGGTCGCCTGACGGCCTTCATCATAAAGCAGCTCAAGGGCGCGGGCGTGCACGCCATCGGCGCCAAGGCGCACAACCTGTATCCGGGCGACACCTTCGAGAAGCCCAACATCGCCGAGGGCCTCAAGCGCCGCGCTCTGGCCCCGCGCGCCTGGGAGCTGGTGCGCGAAAACTTCCAGCGCGCCGGCGGTGGCCCGGCGGTGAAGACCGTCGTGACGGAGTTCGAGCTGGAGCTGCCGGAGCTCGGCGAGCTCCCCAAGCAGGAATTTGCCGTTGGCGATAAGGCCGTGCCCTCGACCGCCATGGGCGCCCTCGTCGGAGAGGTCGGCAAGCGCGACAAGCGCTTCGTCGTCACCAACGCCGACGGCAACGAGGCCTCGGGCATGAAGAACATCAACGAGGCGCTGCAGATCCGTCACCCGACGCCCGACAGCCTGTACAACCAGGGCCCGCAAGGTCAGGTCTACGAACCGCTCAGCGAGGATGCCTGCGCGGGCTTTGCCGGCGGCCTGGCCCTGTTCGGCTCGCGTGCCCTGTGGCTGTCCTACGAGAGCTTCGTCATCAACGGCATGCCGATCATTCAGACGGTCTCGCAGGCCATGGCCGAGCTGCGGCGCAAGACCCCGTCGATCGTCAACATGTACACGGCGGGCGCCCTGGAGCAGGGGCGTAACGGTTGGACGCACCAGCGCCCGGAGATCGAGAACTACATGGCCGCGATGATGCGAAACGGCAATTACTTCGCGCTGTTCCCCTGCGATGCCAATATGATTCAGGTCGCCTATGAATGGGCCACCAACAGCTTCAACAAGGCGATTGGCATCGTCGCCTCCAAGAGCGCGCTGCCGGTGTACACCACGCTGGCGCAGGCCAAGGAGGCGATCGAGGAGGGTGCGGTCGCGTTGTACGAGAGTAGCGCCGGCGAAAAGGGCACGGTGGTCTTCGCCGTGACCGGCGACATGGTGCTGCTGCCCGTGTTCGAGGCCAAGACAAACCTGGAGGCGCAGGGCTACAAGGTGCGCATCGTCACCGTGGCGAACCCGCGCCGTCTGTACCGCCCGTATGACGTGGCCTGGGACACCGTCTCCGAACCGGACGGCAAGTTCATGAGCGACGCCGACTTCGACGCCTTGTTCGACGGTGATGTGCTCATCGGCGTGACCGGCGGAGCCAGCGGTTCGCTGGAGCCGGTGATGCTGCGCAGCCGTGCGACCCGCCGCGACGCGATGTGCTGGAAGCGCGGTGAGACCACCGCTTCACCGGCCGAGATTATGGCGTTCAACGGGTTGTCGGCGGACGACATCGCGGCGCGGGTCGAGAAGCTGGCGGGAGCCTGAGCCTCATGAGCGAGACAAAAATCGTCGCGATCGACGACGACCCGACCGGGTCGCAGACGGTCCACAGCTGTCTGCTGCTTACGGCCTGGGACGTTGAGACGCTCATCGACGCCCTGAAAGACGACTCGCCGCTGTTCTTCGTGCTGTCCAACACGCGCGGCATGGACGCCGCGCGCGCAGCGGACGTCACGCGTGAGATATGCGTCAACCTCAAACAGGCGCTCGACGAGCTGGCCCGCCAGGGACGGCCCATCAACCCCATCGTCGTCAGCCGGTCGGACTCCACGCTGCGCGGTCACTATCCGGTCGAGACCGACATCATCGCCGAGGAACTGGGCCCGTTCGACGCCCATTTCATGGTGCCGGCCTTTTTCGAGGCCGGTCGCTTCACCCGCGACAGCGTCCACTACCTGGTGACCGACGGTCAGGCCGTGCCGGTGCACGAGACCGAATTCGCCAAGGACTCTGTCTTTGGGTTCAGCACGGCCTATCTGCCCGACTACGTTGAAGAGAAGACCCGGGGCCGCATCAAGGCAGACGAGGTCGAGCGCTTCGTGTTAAGCGATGTGCGCGGCGACAGTCGCGAACGCCTGCGTGCGCTGTCGGGTAACGTCTGCTGCGTGGTCGACTGCGAGACCCAGGGTGATCTGAACCGCTTTGCCGAGCAGCTGCAGGAGGTTGCGCGCGAAGGCAAGCGCTTCCTGTTTCGCAGCGCCGCCAGCCTCCTGACGGCGCTGGCCAAGCTGCCGCCCCAGCCGGTGCGCGCGGAAGACATGGCCTATTATGTGCGCGATCACCGCCCTGGAGTCATTCTGGTTGGTTCGCACGTGGCCAAGACCTCGGCGCAGCTCGAATACCTGCGCGAGCATACCGACGTCGTACCCATCCACATCGAGGTCGAGCAGCTCGATGTGGGCAACGGTCAGCGCAGCGAAGTCGCCGGCCGACTCGCGCGCGCTATTCTCGACCAAGTGGAAGCGGCGCACGGTCAAGGCAAGACCGTGGTGTTGTACACTTCCCGCAGCGAGCTGCAGTTTCCCTCCCAGGCCGAACGTCTGGCCTTCGGCGAGCGGGTCTCGGCGTTCCTGATGGACCTGGTGCGACGCCTGCCGACCACCATCGGCTTTCTGATCAGCAAGGGCGGGATAACCTCCAACGACGTGCTCAGCACCGGCCTGGCGCTCAAGCAGTCCCGCGTGGTCGGCCAGATCCTCACCGGCTGTTCGGTCGTTCGCTGCCCGGCCGACCATCCGCGCTATCCGAACCTTCCCGTCGTGATCTTTCCCGGCAACGTCGGCGACGAGTCGGCTCTCGCTCAGGCCTATATTATCCTCACCGCCCAGGCCTCGACCGCCGCGCGCCAATCAGGCTGACCCAAGTCTTTCGTCTCCATTGAACGCCACGGCAGCTCGCACGACAGCGCTTCGGAGTTTCGAGTCGAGTCCCAAATAAGGCAGTCGTCAGCGGCAAAGCGCGTTGCCTTGAGCTATTCTGACAGGAAGCGTGGCGGTCCCGCCGCCGCGTGTGTGCAGCCGCTCGAACATCCCGGCCATGACACCGAACCTTGCCTGACGTCGTCGGAGATGACTATGGGGTACCGGCCACATGCGTCGCGTTAACCCGCTGTTATTCCTCGTTGCCGCGTCGGTCGCGTTCACCGTCCTTGCAGGTTGCGCGGGCTTACCCGCACCACCGTCTGAGTCGATGCGCCAGGAGTGGGGGCCGCAGGTCTTGGCTCCGGCGCGGTACGCTCCCCATACGAATTTCCGAGGCTTCGCCGCAGGCAGGAAGGAGGGGGCGGGGAAGGGCGCCGCTGCCGGTTCCGTATTGGGCCTCGCCGAGGCGGGCATGGTCGCCGCATCGAGCCCCCTGGGCGCCGTTATTGCGCCGTACGTGGCCGCCGTTTCCGTGCCGGTCCTTGCGACCTCCGGTGCCGTTGCCGGCGCGAAGGCAGCGATGTCCGAGCAGGACGCCGCCGCCCTGGACAGGGAGATTCGGAAGCACCTGGCCGATCTGAAGATGTCCGAGGCGCTGTCGAAGGCGATTGCCGAGACTGCGCGGCGCTCCGCCGGGCGATCGCTTCCACTCGTCGGTATCGGTCCAACGGCACCGGGGGCGGCTCCGGACTATGCTCCCCTAGGGCGGGAGGGAACACAGAGCGTCGTCGAAGTCGATGTGTCCAGGGTCGGGTTCAATGGTGGCAAACAGTTGCGATTTTATCTCGTGGCGGACATCCGCATCGTTCGGATCCGGGACGGTGCAGGTCTTTACGAGCGAAAGTTTGTCTATCAAAGTGATCAATACCCCGCGGCGCTGTGGGCCAAGGACGAGGCGGCACTGTTTCAGGCCGAGTTGCAGCGTGGTTATGCGAGCCTGGCCGACAGTGTCGTAAATCACATCTACCTGTTTACGCCATTGCCGCCGGAAAGCCGGGCCAAGCCGACGGCGAAGGCCGGAGCCGCCGATCTGACGGGTCGCCGAGAGGCCTGCGGTCTGGCCTGGAGTTCTCCGGCACGTGACTATCACCCTAGCATCCGGGACATCCAACACCGCACCTGGAACCGGTTCACGAAGGTGAGCAGTCGCGAACCGAATTTGACCTGGGAGGCCTTCCCGCGCGACATCGACAGGCGCACCGCCAGCGCTTCAATCCTGAATGCCATCGACAGCGTGCGCTATGACCTGCGCTTGTGGCGGGTTTCGACGGACATGCCGCCCAGGTTGATCGTCGAGCGTGACGATCTCACTGTGCCGTCTTACACATTGGACAAACCATTGTCTTCGGGTGGGCGATATTTCTGGAGCGCGCGGGCACGCTTCGACTTGGGCGGCCAGCCGCGCGCCACGCAGTGGGGATACTTCCGGACTCCCTATTATCTGGTCAGCGGTGCCGACGAGGTAAAACCGAAATCCTCGCCCGCGACGGTAGTGGGTGCCATGACGGTGGGCGCGGCGCCGCGCGACCCCTGCACCCTCGATTTCATCCCGACCGCGAACTACTATCGCTTCGAGGTTCCCTGACGCCTGCCCTAGAGGGCCTTGCCGATGACCCGCTCGGCGTTGTCGTAGCGGATGCGCTGGGCGGCCTCGGGCGGCAGCTCGGCGAACATCGACTCGTACCAGTCGATGGTCTCTTTGATCATCACCCAGCGCATCGGCTTGTAGGTATCGACACCGAGCATAAAGCGGTCGCTGTAGTCGGTGAGCAGCGCCTTCCAGCCGGGTTTGAACCGCCCGTCCTCGAATATCTCCCAGCGAATGGACAGGTCCGCCCAGAGGTTCTTGTGGCGGGCCATTGTCTGCCGCACCTTGTCGGCGGGCTCGAAGCCGGCATGCGCCCACAGGATGCGGGCCTCGGGATACTGGTCGAAGATACGCTCGATGGCACCGGCATCGGAGTGGACGTGCATCAGCAGGTGGTGCTTGCGGGCGAGTTGGACCACCGCGCGCACCACCGGCAGGTCGGTCTGCTCGTCGCGGATGTGAAACTCGCCGATCGCCGCGTATCGATGACCCGCCAGGCGCCGCTTGAGGTAGGGAATAACGGACTCATCGTGAATCCAGCGATACCGGTCGATGCGCTTACGATACGGCCCCAGCGCGGGGACGATCAGCTTCGGGTCTGCGCGGTAGAGCTTTTGAGTTCCTTCGTCGCTGGTGCTGGAGACCATGGCGCGGACGATCCCGGCGGCGCGCAGCCTCTGCGCGGCGCGCTCCGGCGGAATACTCTCCCACATGTCCTGGTTGTAGTGGATGTGCACGTCGAAGACGGGCAGCTGGGCCGCGGTGGCATTCGACAGCACCAGCGCTCCGATTGCAGCGTTCAAGAGATGACGGAAAAGTGGGCGCGCCTTCATACTTGCCTCCGCCTGCAGCCGACTGACACGCCATTAGTATAGTCGACCACGATTGGAGGCGGGGGTGGGTGCCGTTGCGTCGGAAGCGCCGGAATACCGTATTCTTGGCATTTTTTCCGGGCTCAGGTTGACATCCACCGAATACGAACTAGAATTTCGCTTCTTAATTTCAGTCCCACCACACTGTTCGAGTGAAGATTGATGAGGCTAATGCGAATGGATCGAAACATACCGAAACCAATCGAGTAGCCCTCCGATTTCCAACCGGAGGGCAGACACGCGTTTGTCTTCCGGGTCTCCTCTGAAAGCCCTGGACGACTTCATTCCAGGGCTTTTTTCATGCCCGAATGCTGATTAGGCCCGCCGGACGCGGGCGCAGGCCCCGTTGCGCCTGCATCAGGCGATTATCGGTGAAGACAATGGACAACAAAGAATTATGCGAAATCATTGAGTGCCTTCCCCGGGGACGCACGGTATTCCACTACTTCAAGGACCGCTTCGCTCTATTGCTGTTGCGCCACCTGATCGGCGCGGGCACGAGCGTGGCCGACCTGAAGGCGAGCCGTTACGCTCCACTGCTCGAGCGGCGGCCTGTCAAGGCGCTGTTGGCGGCGTGCGGGGACGGCTGGATCGACCCGCGTCTGGTCGACCTCGTGTGGGCCGATGATGCACAGGCCTTCGTGTTGACGCTGAGCCACTGGGATGGCCGCCGGTCACGCTGGTCGCAGACCTCGCGTCGCGGTTTGAACCTGGTGCTGCAACTGAATTTCTCCAGTGCGCACGATCGGCGCTATCGCAGACAGGTGCAGCCTTGTCACAGCGCGATGCTGAACGGTTACGGCCACCCGGTGATGCGAGAGGGTCGGCGGGAGCTGTTTCGGGAGACGCTGGCCTGGGCGCGTATCGACGCCGACCTCGGTTACGGCGAGGCGCTTGTCGAGGAAGTGCAAAGCGACTGGGTGCGCCAGGCAGCGGCATTGCTCCACCATGCCCGCGCTTGCCTGAGTGAGGGCCGTGGCCGGGTGGGGTGGTATGGAGTCCAGGGCGAGGCTCGAGCCGTCGTCGATTATGTCGAGTATGTCCTGGCCCCGTATCAGGCGATATGGGCCGAGGCCATGCTGGCGGTGGCTATTGATTTTATTCACCGCGAGCTCGGCATCGACACGATCTACTACCACGAGTTCGAAACCGGATGCCGGCTCAAGAATATCCAGGGCCGACGGCCGCCGCGCTCGTTGTACACCACGCTGCCGCGCCGTTTCTGTTTCGAAGCGACCGAGCGGGCGCCGGAGTTCCTGTTGGCGGACAAGACGTTCCGCCGCGAGTACCGCAAGGTCGCGACGCCGGCGTGGCAGCGTCTGAAATTGCGGGAGGTGCGCTGTGCCCGCACCGCGTAATCGCTACGCCCGGCATCCGTTGATGCGAAAGGGCGGGGTGCACCAGCGCAGCCGGGGTGGTCAGCGTTCGCGGGACAAGCGCCTGCTCAGGGAAGAGCGGGCCGCCTGGCTCGACGAGGAAACGCCCCCCGAGCGCGGCGCAAGCTGCGGCGATACGATCGACCGCGACTGAGGTGCGCCACGTCGGCCTGGGCCCGTATGAGGTAGCGCGTCGCCCTGCGCGCCGCGGGCGCACCTTGCCGACTCGATACCGGGATACGCCCGACCCTCAATCATTTCGGCCCTTCTTTTATAACCATCTGATTCTCTTGGCCTTCCATTGATGCTTTCCCCGGGCGGGCGTGCCGTTGAACCGAATAGCGATACCGGGCGACCAACGGACAGGTCCACTCTGACTATAACGACGAGGAAAAGAATAATGAGTCATTTTCGTCTGGGGGCCGCCGTCCTGTTCGGTGCCGCCCTTGTTTCGCTCCAAGTACCCGCCGTGGCCGGCTCGGGAATCGCCGGTCCGACCGTCAAGGTACCGCTGACACCTCAGCAAAAGCTCCCAGCGCAGCAGGTGAAGCCGATCAAGTTGCCCTGCACGCGGCCGCGCCTCGACGGCATCCGGCCCTACCAGGGATATGCCGGGACGACCCTTACGCTCACGGGCCGTTGTTTCGGGCCTGCTTCCAACCGTCACGTTGTATCACTGAATCAATCCTTGGGCGGATCGCGGCCTCCTATCCTGCAGGTCCGCAGCTGGTCGGATACCCGCATCGTTGGCGTGATCCCGCGCAGCGCAACCCCGGGTTACTACGACGTTTACGTCCACGTCTGGTACAACGGTCACAAGCGTTCCAGCAACCATCGCAACTTCAGGATCTCGCGCCATGGTGGAACGGCAAATGCCACCCCGAAGGGAGCGGCAGCCGCTCACCTCAAGCCCGGACTGGCGAACCAGCGGCCCTCGGGGCTGCCCCAGGTCCAGCCGCGTCCGCTCACCCGCCGCTGTCCGGATCTTGTCCCCAAGCTGCGCATCGGCTGGCCGGCCCGCCATCCCGACGGTTCGTACATCTTCAAAATACTGATGCAGGCGCACAATCGCGGCAATGGGCCGTTCGTCTCCAATCGGCGACAGGTGCGCCTCAACCTCTATGAAGGCTCACGCTTGTTGAAGTCCGAAGTGATTCCGAGCCGCTCGTTCCGCGAGGTGACCGTCAACCCCGGTGCCGATAGCAGTGCCGTCGTGTACACGATCGAACACTGGTACAAATCCGGTGAGTTCAGTGCCAGTTACAAGGCGATGCTGGTCTACGATCCCGACATCCGGATGGACGGCAATCCGCAGAACGACGATTGTGTTATGACGAACAACACCACTTTTTTACGCGCGGCACAAATCCGTCACACCTTGGAGACCAATAACGTTCCAACCGCTTCGCGCTGAGTGGGATAGGCGCCGAATTCGAAGCGGTCCGAGGTCCCGTGCAATACGCCGGCAGGGGCGAGCGGCTTGCTCGTCCCTTCCCGCCTTTCCAGGCGGTACGTTACCAGACGCACCCGTGCGTTCACGACGCGAGGTATCTCGGCGGCACGGCCCGGTTCTCGCTTCGCCGAGAGTGTCGGGCGGTGGTCGACCAGCCTGGGTGTCTGTACGCGGATGTGTACATGCCGCGCCGATGCCGGGAGTGCAGCGTGGCGTCGGACTCGCGCCGCCTCACGGCCACTGTAATAGGGCCGAGTGCCTTGACCCGACGGTGCGGCGCACCTAGGCTTTTTGGGTAAATATGCTGCCTTGGGGGGATAAGTGGCATACCGTTCGCCGATGATTGTCGCGTGCATTTTGACTGCGTTCCTGCCGATCGCTGCGCTGGCCGCCACGTACCACTATACGGCACGGACCGCCGCGCCCGTCGCCAAGCAGGGCGTGGTAATGGCCGGTGGGGTCCGCTGGAAGTGTGCGGGCCGCCGGTGCACCACGGCAGGTCCGTGGCCGCGTCCCGCCGTGCGCGCATGTCATGCTCTGGCGCGACGAGTCGGCGCTATCGCGTTCTACGGGCATCCGAAGAAAAGGCTCACTGCGCGGCAGCTCGCCAAGTGCAACAAGGGGGTTGCCAAGCGCAAGGCGCATAAACCTGGCCAATCCCAGTCCGCAACTGCTCTACGTGCCCCGGTGCGCAAGCCGCACCTTCAACACAATCTTCAAGCGCCCCATTCGCGGATACGGCCTGGTATCCAGCCCCCGCACCGCCCCTCAAAATCGGCGGCGCTCTCACGACCCTCGCCGCAAAGCCCGCTGCCGAAGGGGGCTCGGGGCGGATTGCCGTCGTCGCGACAGGCTATGCCGGCGCGCAGTCCGCTCGCCTCGGGCACCTCCGGTCCCCACTCGCTGCGGACACTCGCTTTCACGGTGACGGGGACCGGGGCGCTGGCAACACGCGGTCCATTTTCACCCCGGACATTCACCACGGACGAATTGTCGGTCACCGGTGTCGGCGAGCTCACCGAGCGCGCACCGTTCACTTCCAAGAGCTTCAACGCTGCTGCCGGCTTTACCCTCACCGGAACCGGCACACTGCATTGACGCCGGGAGGCCTTGTGCCGCCAACTGAATTGCGAGGACAACACATGAACCAATTGAACGTTATTCGCGCACTGCTGGTTTGTGCATCCCTTCTGGTGTGGAGCGGCGTGCGTGCGGCGGACTTCAACATTACGATTCCGCTGCAGCTTCGCAGTCTGCCACCCAACGTCGACGCCATGCTCGTAGCCTGCTGGATATACACGAACGAGCCGCGGCTCGGTGGTAGGAACATCGGTATCGGCCGCGGACGCGTAAATATCACCGGCGGTGCGTATGTAGGCAGCACGACAGTCCACTTCGATGCCAATCCCGGCGTTGATCCGGCGACCGCCAGTCATTACCAGTGCAAGGGTTCTTTCGTGGGTGATGAGGACGGTGCCACCGTGCATTATTTTACGAGCGGGCTCGCCGGCAGTACGCGATTCCCGCTGGCTGACGGTGCCCCCTTTCGACTCGATACCGGAGTCCATCCGATTCCTTAGCTAAGGCCCGGGCCGGACAGGCAGGCTTGTTCCCCCGCCGAAATTGAAAAAGGTTCGTTCGCCAGGCTATGTTATAGCAATGGGGGAACTGCCAGAGATCCGTATCGAAGCCGCGACCGAGGCGGACGTCGCGCTGGTCCACGACATGATCGAGTCGCTGGCCGATCACCTGGGACTCGCGCACGAAGTCGTGGCCACCGAAGCGGACCTGCACGATGCCCTGTTCGGCCGCCGGCCCAAGGCCGAGGTGGTCATCGCCTACGCCGACGGCGACCCGGCCGGTTTCGCGCTGTTCTACGACAACTATTCCACCTTCCGTGGCCGCTGCGGCATTCACCTGGAAGACCTGTATGTGCGCGGCAACTGGCGCGGCGCCGGCATCGGTCGTTATCTGCTGGCGTACCTGGCCGACCTGACCCGCCAGCGGGGCTGCAGTCGTCTGGAGTGGTGGGTGCTGTCCTCGGACGAAGGGGCAGTCGGGTTTTACGAGGCCATCGGCGCCACCGCCAAGGGCCAATGGGATATCTACCGGCTGCAGGGCACGGCGCTGAACGCATTGGCGGACGAAGTCCATTCCCGATGAGTTCCTCACCTCCCACCTGCGGCCCGGCTGCGTGAGCGGGCTGGACGAACGACGTCTGGTCGGCCGCTCAAGTGCCTCCTCGTCATAACCGATACAGAGCAGAGGGCTCTTGCCGGCCACTTGGCCCGCGAGCGGGGGGCGCTATGTGAGGTCAACGCCGGCGAGGGTCTTCGGTGCCGCTTTCAGTTACTAGGGACGGTGTACCGTGGCGACTATCGGATTCACTGACAGGCCAACGCCGCTTGCGCTGGTTCCGACCAGCCGGGTGTCGTCCGCGAGCCGTTGTTATGCCTAGCTCGATGAGGCGAGTCTGGCGGGGTGCCGCTGTATTGCACATCGCATTCGCGCTCGGCGGCTGCGCGGCGTCGGTGTGCCCGCGGGACAACGACATATCGCCGGACGCCGAACAGAAGGCGAGCACTTACGAGGCCATCGCCAGGAGCTACCGCTTCACCAACGAGGACCGACTGGCCGAGCCCTACGAAAAGGCGGCGAGGAAGATCCGCCGGGATGCGCAGGCCGAGGAGGACGAAGAGCTCGCGGACCCCGATTGGTGGCTGGGTCAGATCGTCGGCGGCCTGTTGTTCGCAAACCGGTCCTGTGACGACTAGGGGCTCCAGCGGCGCCCGCTCGGCCCGATGCGGGTTTCAGGCGTCGGTGGTCCTGCCGATAACAATTAACACGGCATATTTGCCGCCCGGATCGGAACGTGTCCATCCAGTGGAGCCGGGCGCGATCCATTCAGACTGACCCTACGGCCTGACCTCCGCGCGATGGTGGAACCACTCGATCCAAGCTCGCTCAGAACCAGGCGACCGAATCTGCGCCTGCTTGCCGTCGACGCGTCCTTTCTGTTCAGGTCCAAGGGCCTGCAGATCAGGCGCTGGCTGGTCGATCTGCTCGCCGGTCCGCCCCGTCTCGCCAAGGGCGCGAAGGCCGACTTCCCGTTTGTCGTTGGCGAATCGACCTCACCTCTGTATACCGTGGCCGGCGCCAGCGAGCGTCCGCTCCTGCTGGGCAAGATTCAGAATCTCCGCCTGGCCTGTCGCCGCCTCGATGGCCTGGTCCTCGATGCCGGCCGCACGTTCAGCTTCTGGCGCCACGTCGGACCGCCGTGGCGGTTGCGCGGTTACGTGAAGGGGCGGGAGGTACGCGAAGGGTGCGTGATTCCAACGACCGGCGGCGGATTGTGTCAATTGTCCGGCTCGTTGCTCGAGTTGGCCACCGGCGCGGGCTTGGACCTTCTCGAACATCACCGCCACACGGTCCTGCCCGCGGACGTGCCCCATCACCCGGAGCGGGACGCGACGCTTTTTTGGAATTACGTCGATTTGCGATTCCGTTCCTCCGCACCCCTGCTGATCGAAAGCCACCTCACCCGGGACGCACTCGTCGTGCGCCTGCGCAGCAAATCTCCGCCCACGCCGGATGCCGTTCATGAGCGTTCGGGCGTCAACCGTTTCGAGGCGGTCATGCCGCCGCGGTCTGCTGCCGAGTCGAGGACGGCCTACCTCCTTGACGAATACCGCCCCGAGCTCGGCACGCACCTCCGAGCGAACGTACGGTTGGAGGATCAGGTCCTGATACCATTTCGCACGCGCGGCGGCCAGAATTGGGACAGCGGGCTGGCGGGGCAGGTCATGGAGTTTCCCTTGTTTCGGATACGCCGTTCGCTGGCTCTGCGCTACGCGGCGGCGCGCGGCAGAACTGTCGCCAAGACCCACTTCCGGATGGCCGAGGCGCTGGCGGTGCGTTACGGCCGGCACCTGGCCTTCGACGCCGAGCATTTGTGTGTGGCGCAGCCGTTGCTGCCCTATCTTTGGCTCGCGGGGCTGCTCGGCGGCCGTACCGTCGACGTTCTCATGTATCGCCTGCCCGCGGCGGTACTCGAGCTGGAGCTCGATGTCGCCAGTCGGCTCTACTCGGCGAGCCGGACCCTGCGCGAATTCCGCGCGCCCCGATGGTTCGTCGAGGCGGAGGCGAACGCCCTGCGTGCTGCCAGGCAGATTGTCACGCCGCACGCACAGATTGCCGAGCTCTTCGATAATGTCGTGCGCCTGCCGTGGGAAGTGCCGGCACACCCCGGCGATGTTGGCCCGGATGCGCCGCGCGATACGCTGGTCTTTTTCGGCCCGACGCTGGCACGAAAGGGCGCCTATGCCGTGCGCGACATGATACGACAGACCGGCCTTCACCTGACCTTGGTGGGGCCGGACCTTGAGGCGGCCGATTTCTGGAAAGGCCTGCCGATCGACCGACAACCCGCCGAATCCCTCGACTGGGGTCGGGTCCACACGGTGGTGCAGCCGGCCCTGTTCGAGTATTGGCCGAGACAACTGCTTCGGGCCCACGCCGCGGGCGCCAATCTGGTGATTTCGCCCGGCTGCGGCATCCCGGAAGACAGGTCGAGGGGTATCCGTCATGTTCCCTTCGGTGATGCCGATCGGCTGGCGGATGCCGTGCGCGCCCTGTTGTAGCGCATCGGCGCCGCCGGGCCATTCGTCGTCAGTCGTCCCACCGCCCGTAGCCGGGGATCCGCACGCCGTGCTCACTGAAGTGGCCCTGCGTCGCCGCGCTGTGACAGGCGGCGCAGTTGCTGAACGAGCCGACCTTGGGATTGCCCTGGACCATCCGGCGGGGCAGCTCGCCGTGCTCGTGCGTGAACCAGCGCTGGGTGGTGATACGCGGCAGTTCGTTGGCGGCCGGTTCGGAATAGCGCCGCGGCTTACGGGCGTGGTCCAGCAGGTAGCCGGTCAGCTCGGCCTGTAGTGCGGGCGAGAGCTCGGCGTTGTCGCCGTAGTGGCGCTCGAGATTCTGCATGATGCGCTTCCATGCGTGGGGCGGCAGCATGCGGGCCGGATAGGCTACGTGGCAGGCGCCGCATTCGGCTCGGTAGCGTGATCGGGTCGTCTGATCGCTCTTGGGCGCGGCGGCCTCGGCGGCCCGGACCTCGCCGTTGTGCAATGGGTCGAGCCCCACCAGTGCCGCTGCGGGTGAGCCGAGTATCAGGGCGGCGATGATGAATTTCGTCTTCATGGGTTACCTCGGTGCGGTGTCGGCTATTGAGATTTGATGAAGGTCAGGATGTCGCCCTTTTCCTGGGCGGTGCAGGCGCGGCCGAGGGTCCACTTGCAGTTGCGCGTGAACCATTTTTCGATCTTGGCCGCGTCGGCCAGGCGTTTTGCGTTGACCGACGGGGCCATCGGTTCGATGGCCTTGCCGGTACGCGCGTGTCGCCCGGCCTGGCGCAGGTTGGCCGTGTGGCACGTGCTGCAACTGCGTTCGCCATCCCGGCCGGGGTGTCTCTGCGTCCACAGGGCACGCCCGGCCGCGGCGTCGAAGGGACCGGCGCCTGCGGCCCGGTAGCCCTCGAGCAGCGGGGCGGTGGCGTCGCCGGCGTGGGCCGGTACAACGGCCAGGGCCGCGGCCGCGGCGGCCGCGAGTATCAATAACTTCATGGGTTTGCCTCCTTCACGAGAAGCGTGGGGTTGGATGTTTGTGCATGCCACGTCAACGCGGCCGCGGGGATACGCATGGCGCCATCCCGGAAGGTGCCGGCGGCGGCGTCCAGGTGACAGGCCGCACAGTCGGCCTTGCCGTGCACGCCGGGGCGTGACCAGACGCCGGGGTCCAGTCCCCCGTGTTTGCCCCGCCAGTACGCCGTACGGGTGATCCGAAGCGGCACCTCCCGCGCCGGGGTGGTATGAGCCACGTACCACGCCGGTTCGGTCTCCCCGCGCTCGGCGCCGTGGCGGGTAAGAAAGACCTCGACGGTGTGCAGTGTGGTCGAATCCAGCGCCAGGTCCTCGCCGAAATGGTCGTGCTGGCCGGCCAGCATGCGCCGCCACGACCGCGCCGGCAGCAGGCCCGGCTGGTAGGCGAGGTGGCAGCTGCCGCACTCGGTGCGCCAGGTCGTGTCGTCGGCCAGTCGGGGGCCGGTGTAGGGAAGATAGGGCTTGCCCGGGGGCGCGCTCACCAGGGGCCGGAAGTACAGTGCCGCTGCCGCCGCTAGCAACGTCACCATGGCGATCCCGATGCCGGCGCGCGCGCGCACGTCGCGTTCGCCAGTCGCACGTTTGTGCCCCGTGACCATGGCGGCGACCAGGTTCTCGCGGTGCGCGAGGCTGCCCGCCAGTACACCGGTGACGTGCAGCGCCGCGGTCACCGCGAGCGCCCACGCCAGTCCCGCGTGCACGTCGCGCAGGAGGGCGCCCGCGCCGAAGCCGAGGGTCCCGGCGAGGGGCCCTTCTTGTTCCTGGCCGCCCAGCGTGAGCAGGCCGGTCGCGGCGAGGCCGGCGGCCAGTGCGAGCATGAGGAAGACCGCCCAGCTGCCGGCCGGATTGTGCCCGCCGAAGTCGGGCGCCCGACGCCGGGCCAGCGCGTGCAGGTAGGACAGCGCCTGCGCCGGCGAGTAGAGAAAACGGGCGAACCGTGCATGGCCGCCGCCGACGATGCCCCATGCCAGACGGAAGGCCAGCAGCGCACCGAACACGTAGCCCGCGAAGACGTGCAGATAAAGATAGCGATCGCCCGTGCTCAGCCAGGCGGCGCCGAAGGCCAGCGCAAACAGCCAGTGGAACACCCGCACGGGCACGTCCCAGATGCGGGTGCGCGCACGGGCCTCGGACTTGTTGGCGCCGGTTGACGGGATGAGCATGCCGACCTCTCCATGCGGCCGGCGACGCGGGTGCGCGCCGTGCCGGACCACGATTCAGCGTGGCCAACGTTAGCAGCGCAACCTGAAGGCTGGCTTAAGGACCGGCAAACGCTATGAAACCAACGGTGCGGACGGCGCCGACCGCGTCCGGGGAGGTGTCGGTCAATGACCGTGCGGAGCGTGTCTCCACGGCGGGGAGCCGAATCGCCCGGGCCGGGGTCCGGCGTGCCGGCGTGGTAATGTGGCGTTTCGCGGGCCCGGGGACGATACCGATTGTCCGGCGCGCCGAACCGCTGTACCGTGCCGGTAACCTTGGGAGTACATATATTGGAAGGTATCAGTGACATCAGAATCGCCGGAATCGATGACAGGCGCCCGCCCATCATCAGGAAAGAGCCCTACATCGATATCTTCTTCAAGCTGTCACACCAGGCGCCCGCGGACTGGTGTCGCGAGTTCAACAATCTGGCGGCCAAACATCCTTCTTCGCCGCGGATGAAGGAGACCGAGGGACTCATCATCGAGACGTGGGTCCGTACGCCCGACGAAATCGTCCCCCTCCTGGACCGACTCAAGGACCTGGTTGCGCAGTGTACGCGCCAGTACATCGAGCGGATCGAGGAGTCCGCCCGTCAAACCGGCGAGGCCAATGCGTCCTTGGCGCACGAGTCGGGCGAGCAGGGCCGATTGAACAGAATTCTCGCCGGACTCGACTTCGATACCTGAGAGCCTGCGATGGCGTCGGGCGGACCATGCCGGCCACGCACGCTGAGTCGCGCGGTTCGCGCACCGCGACCGCTGGTTTGCCATCGCGGCACGACGTGTGCGCGTCGGTCAATGCGTGCGCGTGGCCTTGCTGTCAGGCCATGATATGATCGCCTGAGCGCCAGTCCATTGGTCAGGGTGTCTATCTGAGGATAGGCGCGAGGCGAGGCTGGCAAGCACGTACCGGGAGGACGCGGGAGCAGAAGCCCCCGGACCGGCAGGCACCTCGCTTGCCAAGACCGCCTGTGCGGGGCACCGGACGGCGCGAGCAGGCAGCATATGACCGACCTATGACGTCCCGCATTCTTCTGGCGCTCAGTCTGCTGTTGTCAGCCTTCCCGGCCGGGGCGGTGGTCGCGGCCGGCCCGGTTTCGGCCAACGCACCGCCCGATGCCCCGCTCGGGCGTTATGCCACCTACTTGAAGGAACCCGACGGCCGGCTGAGCCTCGATCAGGCGATCGCGGCCTACGGCCGCGGGGAGTTCGCGCCGGGCCGAAACCGCGTACTCACCTTTGGCATCGGGACCAAGCCCGTCTGGATCCATTTCAGCGTCGCCAATACGACCGACCAGCCATTGTCGCGGCGCCTTTCCATCGAGACGGCCTGGCTCGATCGCGTCGACGTTTACTTCCGCCACGCCGGCAAGACGGTCGCGACCTATCATGTCGGCGATCGCCAGGCCTTCGCGCAGCGTCCCGTCGACACCCGCAACTTCGCCCTCGACCATACGTTCCCCACGGGGACGAGCGATGTGTTCGTGCGTGTGCAAACCCCTGACCCGATGGTGGTGCCGATCTACCTGATGTCGCCGGAACGGGCCCGCGACCGTCAGACTATGCAGGACTACAGCTACGGTTTTCTTTACGGTTTTTTGTTCGCGCTGTTGGCCTACAACCTGATGCTGTATGCCGGCCTGCGCGACCTGCGTTATCTGTTCTATTCCGTGTATCTGGGTATGTTCCTCCTGATGAACATGTCCTATACCGGACACGGCTTCGAGTGGCTCTGGCCGACCCATGTGGTCTGGGCGCAGTGGTCAAATCCGATTCTGATGGTGCTGTACGGATCGGCCGGCCTGATCTTCGGGCTGACCTTTCTGGAAACGCGCAGGCATTTCCCCCGTATCCACAGGGGAGTCCTCGCTTATCTGGGCCTTGCTCTGGCACTGTTGCTGCTCACTGTTGTCGGCGACAGCCAGCGCGACGCCCTGTTGGTGGCATTCACCTTTGTCTTTCTGTTCACGGGTATCATGCTCGCCATGGGCGTGGCCGCGGTGCAGGCCGGACAGAAGACCGCACGGTATTTCCTCTTCGCGGCCTTTTCGGCTATGGTCGGCGCCGCTTTGACCGCGCTGTCCGTATGGGGCTTCATTCCGTTCAACATTTGGACCTTCCGTGCGGTCGATATCGGCATGTTGCTCGACGCGACGCTGCTGGCACTGGCGTTGACGTATCATTTTCGCCTCGGTCAGCAGGCCAAGCTGCGTGCCGAGCAGCTGGCCATGTCCGATCCGCTGACCGGTTTGAACAACCGCCGCGCCTTTTATGACATCACTGCGCCCATCTGGAATATCGCGCTGCGCCACGATCACCGTCTGTCGGTCGTACTGCTCGACATCGACAACTTCAAGGGCATCAACGACGTCCATGGGCACGCCTGCGGCGACCAGGTTCTAAGGGAATTCACCGATTTGCTGAGAAAGGCGGTGAGGGATCAGGATGTCATCGCCCGATGGGGTGGCGAGGAGTTCATCCTCCTGTTGCCCGAGACGGAGATTGGCGAAGCGATCACCCTGGCGGAACGACTGCGGACAAAGATCGCCGCCGTTCGCATCAAATACGAGGGCAAGCAGATCGCCTTGACCGCGAGCTTCGGTGTCGCCGAACGCGAGCCGGAGCACCGCAGCCTGGATGCCGTGATTTCCACCGCCGACAAATACCTCTATCGGTCGAAGGACGCCGGGCGCAACCGGGTGACCGCGGCCTGACCGCCAGTGGGCAACTTCCGCGCCGCGGCGCAGTGCCGGTATCAGCGCAGCGGTTCGCGGCTGCGGTCCTTCATCCACGAGAGGATGGCCACGCCGAGCAATGCGCAGCCGAGCAGGTAGAAGCCCGGGGCGAGCGTCGAGCCGCTGACGTCGATGAGCCAGGTCGCCGCCATGGGGGTGGCGCCGCCGACGACGCCCAGACCGACATTGAAGGCTACGGAGTACCCCGAGAGCCGGTCTTCGGTCGGAAACAACTCGACGAACGTGGCCGGCGCCACGCCGCAGGGTACGGCGACAAGGATCGCCAGGAGGAACTGCGCGGTGATCGCCGCCTCGAGGCTGCCGTGGGCCATCCAGTACTGCAGCAGCGGGCCGACCAGCGCCATGACGCCGAAGGCGATGGCGATGAGCCACGTGCGGCGAATCAGCCGGTCCGAGGCCCAGCCCATGAACGGAATGAGCACGACCATCAGCGCCGTCGCGGCGGTATTCGCACGCATGGCCGTGGCCAGATCCAGTGAAGTGTATTCGGTCAGCCAGTTCGGCAGATAGACCAGCGTCAGATAGAACAGCGCTCCGTAGGACGAAGCGAACAGCGTGCCTTGCAAGGTCTGTTTGCCGTCGCGGGTGAGCGCCTCCCAGAGCGGTGAGGTCTCGCCGTGATCCGCCTCGTGCTTGGCAAAATGTTCCGAGCGGGGCAGGTGGCGGCGCAGCGCGATCGCAATGCCGCCGAGCACCGCGCCGAATAGAAAGGGAAGACGCCAGCCCCAGGCGTGCAGGGTGGCCGGGTCGAAAAAATTGGTCGCCGCCGCGGCGACGCCCGAGCCGATCAGCATACCGAGCATGCTGCCCACATTGGCCCAACTGCCGGACAGTCCCCGCCGCTCCGTCGGCGCCGTCTCCACCAGATAGGTTACGGAGCTGGAAAACTCCCCGCCCACCGACAGGCCTTGAATGAGACGGATAGCGATCAACAAGATCGGCGCCCAGATGCCGACCGAATCGTAGGTCGGAAGCACTCCGAGCAGGAATGTCGGCAGCGCCATCATGGCCACCGAGATCAGCATGGTGCGGCTGCGCCCGATCGTGTCGCCCAGCCAACCGAAGATCGCCGAGCCCAGTGGACGCATGATAAAGCCCACGGCGAATACCCCGTAGGTCGCCAGCAGCGAGGCCGTTCGATTGTGGCTGGGAAAGAACAGCGTCGAGAGGATCGTCGCCATAAATCCATAGAGCGCGAAGTCGTACCATTCGATGATGTTGCCGATGACTCCGGCGGCAGTGGCCGTGCGGCGTTGTCCCTTGGGCAGATGAAATACCATGCGTCCCCTTGTTCGGTTGTTGGTATCGTCGAGGAGGTCCATTAAAACAAATCGACCCCCTTGGCTCAAAGAACACGGCCGCCAAAACCCGACTCACCCGGTCGGCTTTGTCTTGTGATCCTTCGCGTTGGGCGTAGACTGGTTCATCCCGGCGCGCGGCGGGGCGGTTCGTGTTGCCTCGCTCGAGCAACGCCTGGCGAAACGGATGTGACGACCGATGGATGATACGCAGACCGAACGATTCCGACAGAGGCTGCTCGCAATGCGGGCCGAGCTGCAAGCTACGCAAGAGGCGTCGAAGGATTCGACCAAGCCCGTCGAGCTCGATCAGGCAAGTGTCGGACGGCTCTCACGCATGGATGCCATGCAGGCGCAGGAAATGGCACAGGAGACGGCCCGCCGGCGCCAGCAGCAGCTAACCCGCATCGAGGCCGCACTGCGGCGCATCGACTCGGGCGACTACGGCTACTGTTTCGTGTGCGGCGAGGAGATCGACGTGCGTCGCCTGGCGGCGGACCCGACCCACACGCGCTGTATTGCCTGCGCCGACAAGAGCGATTGACGCACCACTGCTCAGGTGCGTCTTTGGCGCAGCGAGACGGTGATGACCCCGATCAATACCAGCGCGGCACCCAGGATCTGAACCGCCGATATCGGCTCGCCCAAAAAGACGGCCGCCAGCGCGATGGTCGACACCGGGCCGACGGCCCCGATGAGCGCGGCGGTGCGCGCCCCGATGCGCCGGATGCCGGCCGTCAGCAGGAAGGCGGGCATGACGGTCGAGACCAGCGCCATCGCCAGCGCCAGGGCGTACACCGGGGTCGGCTGTACGAGCGCATTCACGGGGTGGGTCAGCAGGAACTGGACGACGACCGCCAGGCAGGAGACGGTCAGCACGTAGGCGGTAAAACGCAGCGTGCCGATTCGGTGTACCAGCTCGCCGGCACCCACCAGGTATGTGGCATACGCCAGGGCGCTGGCGAAGACCAGTGCCGTGCCCAGCGGCACGTTCGTCCCCTCGACGCGCAGATCGTGCAGAAATACAAAGCCGATACCGCCGTAGCTCAGCACCAGCGCGAGCAGCTCGACGCGGCCGATCGGCCGGCGAAAACGTACGAGCGTGATCAGCACGACCAGCGTCGGATACAGGAACAGGACCAGGCGCTCCAGCCCGGCGGTGACGTACTGCAGCCCAAGAAAGTCGAACAGGCTTGCCAGGTAATAGCCCACCACGCCCAGAAACAGCACGTTGCTCCAATCCCTCTTGTCGAGCCGCGGCGCGCGCCGGCGGCGCGACCAGAACGCGGCGCCGATGAAAAACGGCAGCGAGAGCAGCATGCGCAGCGCCAGCAGCGTCACCGGGTCCACGGCATAGCGGTAGGCGAGCTTGACGAAGATTGCCTTGGCCGAGAAGCCAATCGCGGCAATCAGAACCAGGCCGGCGCCGGCGAGGGCGGCGGGACGCGGTGCGGTTGCGGAGTGTTCCATCGGTGGACCCTTTTCGCTACGGCGGGTCCGAGGGCGGGATGGCAGGCCGCGATCGGATCCCGCGGCTGCCTTGCTCGTGTACCGAACTTACACGCGCGCGCCGCCTGGGCCGTGTTTCCACAGCCACTGGACACATGCGTTGTTCAGTTCGGGTTGCCTGTGCATGGATTGACTATAGGACCGTGCCGAGTTGACTGTCAACGGGGCTCCCCGCCAGCCGGGCCTGCGCCGACCCGCGCCCATTGGGAAGCGTTTGCAGACCGTGACGCCTCACGCTGGTGCGCCGTGAGATCGACCCGCACTCGATTGGGTCGTGACCGCCGCACCTGCCGGCGCGTTGTGGGCAAAACTCCCGTCTGAACAGTTTCTTGCCTCGCTGGCACAACCGTTGCACTGACGATCGGCAACATCGTTTCGCGGTGCGCTGGCGTGTGCGGCGCGGGCGGCGAGGTGACCAGGCAGTGGGGTTTGGGCCTCGGCCGTGAACAACTAACGGAGGTGACAATTGTGCGACGTGAAGATGCCACTGAATTGCTGTTGGAGGCCAAGCACGACAAGGGCCTGAGCTTTGCAGCCATTGCCGAGGCCGTCGGGCGGCACAAGGTCTGGGTGACAGCGGCCATCTTGGGCCAGGCCAGTATGGACGAGACCGAGGCGGATGCCCTGCTCGAAATACTCGGCATGAGCGGCGACAGCGGCTTGAAGTCGGCTCTGCTCGAGTGCCCGATGAAGGGCTCGCTGGACTCGGCCGTACCGGTCGACCCCCTTATTTACCGGCTGCACGAGATATCGCAGGTATACGGGACCACTATCAAGGCCCTGATCCACGAAGAGTTCGGCGACGGCATCATGAGTGCGATCGATTTCGAAATCGAGATTGAGCGCATTGCCGATCCCAAGGGCGATCGCGTCCAGATTACCTACAACGGTAAATTTCTGCCGTACCGCAAGTGGTGAGTGCCCAGGCACGGCGCGTGCGCCGTGCCGGGCTTTCGCGTATTACCGCGCCTTCTGAATGGCCGGCAGGAGCAGGCCGCGCGGTTTGGGCGATTTGGGCTTGAGGGCGTCCGCCTTGGTCGTCGGTTTGGCGGCGCCGTCCCGCGCTTTCTGTATGGCCGGCAGCAGCAGGCCGGTCGACTTGCCTTTTTGTTCGGCCTTCAGATCGGCCGGTGGCGTCGGTTTGGTCGGCGTTGGGCGCTGCCTGGCCTCGCCCTTGATACCGTCGTACTTGACGAATCCGGCGGCGGCCGCCTGACCGGCCGGCAGTGCCAGCGCCAACGCGATGAGCGCGGCCGACGCCAATCGGTTGTTTATCAAGGTATTCATGTCTCCATCCCCTCGGTGTGTGGTTATAGTCACTGAGTCGCCGGCCAATCGACTTCGGTTCATCCCGATCGGGAATTAACGTGCTTTGCCCCGAGTCTCGAATGCCCGCGGCACACCCCCGCCAGCCCCTGTCCCCGGTTTGCTCAAGCGCATGTGGACGGTACCGATGGTGCGCGCCAGGAATCCGCCCTCGCAGTAGCATAGATAGTATTCCCACATGCGCAGGAACGCATCGGAATAGCCCATGTCCCGGATACGGTCCAGGTTGTCCGCCACGTTGCGCCGCCACAGGCGCAGTGTGCGCGCGTAATGCCCGCCGATCTCCTCCAGTGCGTCCAGCCGCAGATCGGTGTGCGCGGCGATAGACCCCAGCATCGCCGTCACCGACGGGAGGCAGCCGCCGGGAAAGATGTATCGCTGGATGAAGTCCACCGAACGTTTGGCCTGCTCGTATCGTCGGTCCGCGATGGTGATCGCCTGGATCAGCATCAAGCCGCCGGGTTCGAGCAGCGAGGCGCACTTGCGGAAATAGGCGTCGAAATACTCGTGGCCCACCGCCTCTATCATCTCGATGGAGACCAGTTTGTCGTATCGGCCGGTCAGATTGCGGTAATCCTCGAGCAGAACAGTGACCCGGTCTTCCAGGCCCGCCTCGGCGATCCGCCGGCGTGCGTACTCGTATTGCTCCCGGGAGATCGTCGTGGTCGTGACCCGGCAGCCGAAGTGACGCGCGGCGTGCAGCGCGAGCCCGCCCCAACCCGTACCGATCTCCAACAGGTGATCCGTGGGCTGCAGGTCGAGCTTCCTGCAGATCCGCTCGAGGCGAAATCGCTGTGCGGCGGCGAGATCCATCGCCGGTTCTTCAAAAATCGCGCACGAATACATCATGGTCTCGTCCAGCATCAAGCCGAAGAATTCATTGCCCAGATCGTAGTGGGCGGCGATGTTGCGGCGGCTGCCGGAACGAGTGTTGCGATTGAGCCAATGCAGAAGCTTTCGCGCCGGCATCGCGACGGCACCGAGTCCCCGTTCCATACCGTCGCTCACGTCCAGGTTGTGGGCCATGACCTGAACCAGGGACGTCAAATCGTCGCTGTGCCAGTAGCCGGCCATGTAGGCCTCACCGACCCCGATCGTTCCTCCGAAGACGGCCTCACTGTAGAACCGCGGGTCGGAGACGTACAATGTAACGCTGATCGGACAGTGCGCCGTTCGTTGCCCGAACCGGTGCGCCCTTCCGCGGTCGACCAGTACGACTTCACCGTCGTGCAGCCTTCGCAGTTGTCCAAACAAGGCGCGCCGCGCCAGGCGGTCGAGCAGTCGCTCGCCCGTGTCGTCCCGGTGTACGCTGCGCGGCAGATGTTGCGTGATTTCGCTCATACGGGCTTCGAGTTGTTCTCGCCTCCGTTGGGTTGTTCCGCCTTGGTGGGATGGTCGTACACCGGCGCCCCCTTGAGCCACAGCTTCAACGCCTGCCAATAGATCGTGGCCATGATCTTGGCCGTCATCAGGGGATAGCGCACAAGCACGCGAGCACAATTCGCGCCGGTCAGCGGCCGCTTGTCGAGGCTCAGCGTCGCGTCGAACAGTCTGTGTCCGGCCCGATAGTTCTTCATGTGTACGCTCAGGCGCTGCTCAGGGGACGTGAGAATCCAGTCGTAGTCGATATCCATGGGCATGAACGGGGAGACGTGGAACTCCTTGCGCAGTTGAAATCGGGCATGCCGCGCCGCGCCGACGTCCGGGTCCGCCCGCAGGACATAGAGGTGGCGCTCTCCCCATGGCGTATTGGTCACTTCGGCGACGACCGTCTCCACGCGGGCGCCCGTCGGATCGAAGCAGTAGTAGAAGCTGACCGGGTTGAAGACGTAGCCGAAGTACCGCAGCTGCGTCAACAGCCGGATCGGCCCCCGCGGGCGCCGTCCGCAATGGCGCTCCACCACGTCGGCGACCGCGTCCTTGAGCGGTCGGTCAACCGGCCCGAGGTGGTCCGCGCGGCGAAACCAGGCGAGCGCAGGGCGACGCGCCGACCAAAGCCAGCGCGCGCCGAACGCCTCGCGCAGCTCGTCCAAATCGAGGTACACGTAGAAGATGGGGTACTCGAAGCTATGAGGCCGCGGCGCGAAGCGCCGATGCCTAACTCGCCCTTCGTAGAGGCAACTGTTCATGCGTCTGCTCACGAAAGTGGGAAAGGGCATCGAGTGCGCTGACGACCCCATCCTCATGGAAGCCGTGGCGCCAATAGGCGCCGCAATAATAGGTTCGGTTCGCTCCGTTCAGCTCGCGGTGGCGTTGCTGTGCGGCGATTCCCTCGGGCGTGAAGACGGGGTGGTGATACGTTATCCGTTTCAGCACGCGACCGGGGTCGATGCGCTTGCTGTTGTTCAAGGTGACACAGAACTGAACCGGTGCGGACAGCCCCTGCAGAATATTCATATTATAGGTGACCGGTACCCGGCCGTGCTCGGCCGGCAGGAGGTGATAATTCCAGGCCGCCCAGGCGCGCCGGCGCCGGGGCAGGATGTCGCAATCGGTATGCAGCACGGCCTCGTTGACCTGGTACGGGATGGCGCCCAACACCTCTCGTTCGGCGGGCGAGGGGTCGGCCAGCATCCGCAGGGCCTGGTCGCTGTGGGCCGCGATGAATACCTGATCGAAGCGTTCCGGCTCCTGGCCCGCCGGCTTGACAGTGACGTGGGTGGCGTGGCGCGTAATGCGCTCGACCGGGCAGCCGATACGCACACGCCCGGCGAAGGGGGCGGTGAGCTTGCGGACGTATTCGCGCGAGCCTCCCTGGATGACGTACCACTGGGGCCGCTGCGAAATGCTGAGCAGGCCGTGGTTGTGAAAGAAGCGAATCAGGAAGCCGACCGGGAACTGGCGCATGCGCGCCGGGTCGGCGGACCAGATGGCCGAGGCCATCGGGATGAGATAGTGCTCGATGAACTCGCGGCTGAAGCGTCCGGCCTGCAGAAATTCCCCGAGCGTCGTCACCAGGTCGCCGCGCCCGACCAGGGCGGCAGCTTCTCGGTTGAAGCGCATCACATCCCTGAGCATCCGCAGGAACGAGGGGCTGAACAGGTTGCTGCGCTGCGCGAACAGTGTATTCAGCGAGCTGCCGTTGTATTCCAGGGCGCCGTCTTCGGACTTGACGCTAAAGCTCATATCGGAGGCCTGTACCGGCACCTCGAGCTCGTGCAGCAGCTGCGTGAAGTGCGGATAGGTGGCGTAGTTGAACACGATAAAGCCGGTATCCACGGCGTAATGCGTTCCGCCCCAGTCGATGTCGTGCGTATGGGTGTGTCCGCCGATGTGGTCGCCGGCCTCGAACACCGTGATATCGTGTTCCTTGCACAGATGATACGCGGCGACGTTACCGGCGATGCCGGACCCGACAATGGCGATTTTCATGTGCGAAGCTCCCTACGGACAGCCGTGCCGCGAATAACGAAGCTCAATTCCATCGTTGCGGTACCTTTTTGATCTCGCTCGTGTCGTATCCCTCTTCGGCCAGCAGCGCGAGTATTCGCTGATAGTCGCTCTCGGGAATGCTCGGGCTTCGCGCCATGATCCAGACGTAGTCTCGCTTGAGACGCCCGATCACTGTCTGTGTGTAGTCGGCGTTCAGGTATACGATTCGGTAGTCGGCCTTGATGGGCCAGATGAACTGCATACCCCAGACGGCATTGCTGGTGGTGTCCTGGATGTAGCCGGTCGGGTGGTAGGTCTTCTTCTCCCCGTCGAAACCACCGTCGCGAAACGTAAACGTGGTCGCAACGGTCCCGTCGTCGTTGAGCCGGTAGGACTCGACCGCATTGTGGGCGCCCTTCTCGATGAAGGTCGGGATGTTGGCGATGACATACCAATCGCCCATGAAGCGCTGCAAGTCGACGCGCTCGACGGTCTTGATGGGCGGGTGACTGGCACATCCAAACAGGCCGAGCAGCATGGCCCCGGCGGCGAGTTTCTGTATCATCGCGTATCCCTCATTGGACCAGGTAACGGAGGCGTGCACCGCCCTCGGTGGTGGACTCCAACGCGAGCCATCGACGGTCTTGGGAGTACCACAAGTCGATACGGAACTCCTCGTTGTCGATGCGGTAGCGCTGGGCCAGGACAGACTCGCCTCGTATCTCAATCGGTGCGTCGTTCAATCGCTTCACCTCGACCGGAACCATCTCGCCCGTCTGTGCGTTCAGAAGGCGGGGTCGGTCCAGAAGCGCGACGTCCCAATAGGCGAAGGTGCGCACGCAGCCTTGCACGCGCTGCGGGCCCGACGCGGTCTGCAGGGACAGACGGTCGTCGCGTCGCTGGCCGCGAACGCTCAGCTGTGTCCCGTTGTCGTCGGTGCTGGCGTCGATAGCGCGCAGGCAGCCGGACTCCCAGACCTCGTTGCTGGTGTGCCGGTACTGGTACACGGTCACGAACCAGATCTTCACGTCGAAGTGCGCCTTGCTGGTGACATAGGTGCGCGAGGCGTTCGGGACGACGCTAAAGCGGTGGTAGCCGATTTCCCGGCCGTCGAGAAAGACCTTGAAGTCGTAATGGCGTGCCTGGCTCGCCTGGAGAACGCCCGGACCGGCGCCCAGGCACAGCACCAGCAATGCGACCGACCATCTCATGACGAGGCTCCCCGCTGCGCGCCGGCCCGCGGCCGTTTCGGCGGCCCCGGGATAAACGCGTTGGTCGCGTCGATGTAGGCCCGGTAGGCGGGTCTGCGCTCCACGATCGTCTCTTCGAGCATGACCACACCCGAGAACTTCAACAGCAGCCAGGTCATGAGCAGGGGCGCGGGCAGCGTCCACCAGGCACCGGCGCCGAGGGCAAAGAGGTAAAAGCCCCACCAGATCGTCGCCTCGCCGAAGTAGTTGGGGTGCCGGCTGTAACGCCAGAGCCCGCGGTCCATGACCTGGCCGGCATTGGCCGGGTCGGATTTGAAGCGGGCCAACTGCCAGTCGGCGAGCGCCTCGAATGCGATGCCGGCGGACACGAGCAGTACGGCCAGCCAATCGAGCGGGTGCCACGCGGCGCCGGCCGACAGGCCGGGCCACAAGGGCAGGGAGATGATCCACGCCAATGCGGCCTGAAGCAGGAACACGATGCCCAGGCTCTTCACGGCGAAATGCGGTGAATACTTGGTGCGGATGGCGCGGTAACGGCGGTCCTCAGGCTCGCCCCAATTGCGCCAGGTCAGATGGGCGGACAGGCGAAGGGCCCAGAGGGTCAGCAGGACCACGATCACCGTGGTGCGGGCGTCGATTGCGGGGGCCCCGAGCAGGTACACGCCGCCGCCCGCCAGGATCATGAGCGACCAGATGCTGTCGACGATGCTGACATCGCGTTTGAACACGCTCAGCAGCCAGGTCAGGACGGCGAGCCCGGCCATGACGCCGAGGCCCTGCAGGTAGAGACCGATACTCATGGTCTTGACCTCGCCGGGGTAAAGCCGTCATAGCGCTGCGAGACGGCGATCAGCAGGGGCGTGAACACGGCCCAGCCGATCAACAGGGCGAGCAGGGCGGCGCGCGGGTCGAGGAACTCCACCGCCCCCAGTCGCTGGCCGGCGAAATAGGCGAGGGGCCCGCCAATGGCGCCGAACACGGTCGCATAGAGGGCGCGGCCCTTCAGCCAGCGCAGTGACACATTGAGCGTCGTCGCGAACAGCGCCCACATGATGACGATCCAGTAGGGCGCCGTGAACGGCAGCAGCATGCCGGAGGGATACGCCAGCCAGCCTTGATAGACGAGCAGGGTGTCCCACAGGGCGCCGATGCCCACCGCCACACCGATCAGCTTCAGTTCGAGCGCCGGGCGCGGCGCCCACCGCAGGTGCCAGGCGACGATGGCCACGGCGAGCAGTGCCCCAATCCAGGGCTCGCCCGCGGCCCCGGTGAGTACGCAGCCGAACCAGCCGAGCTGAAACAGCGCGAAGTTGATCAATGTCGTCTTCATGGCGCGACCGCCCGGCCCCCTTCGGCGGGTTTTTCGAACAGATAGTGGGCGACCCACCACTGCTGCCCCTTGTCGTATCCGAACAGTTCGGCGCAGGCCATGAAGAACAGTCGCCACCGGTTCCACCAGGTGGCGGCATTGGCATCGCCATAGGTCTTCTGGACCACGGGCCACAGCTCATAGCGCCTCTCGTCCATGCGCTGGAGCCAGGCGTTGGCGGTCTTTTCGTAATGGGTACCGTCCCAGCGCCAGCGCCTGACAAATCGCAGATCGTGCTGGAAGGTCAACGGGAGGTCGTCGCTGGGCATCATTCCGCCGGAGAAGAAATGCCGACTCATCCAGTCGCCCGGGCCGTTGTCTTCGAACAGGTACGGTGCGTGGCGGTGGACGAAGATGTGCTTGAAGAATCGACCGCCCGGTTTCAGCCAGCGGGCGATGCGCCCGTACAGCGCCCGCCAGTTGCGCATGTGCTCGAACATCTCGACGCAGACCACGCGATCGAAATGCGCCTCCTGCGCATGGAAGTCGTTCATGTCGCAGGTCACGACGGACAGATTGGTCAGGCCGCGTTCACGGGCCTGGCGTTCGATAAACGCCCGTTGGGACTGTGAGTTGGAGACGGCGGTGATGGTGCTGGCGGGATACTGCGCGGCCATCCACAGACTGAGCGATCCCCAGCCGCAGCCCAGTTCCAGCACCCGCTGGCCGTCGACCAGCTGGGCGTGCCTGCAGGTCTCGGCCAGTGCGGCCGACTCGGCCTCATCCAGTCTTGTGACCGACTGCGGCCAATAGCCGCAGCTGTACTTGAGGTGCGGCCCGAGGGTGTGTCGGAAGAAGTCGCTGGGGACCTCGTAGTGCTGCTCGTTGGCCTTTTCCGGTACGAGCGCGATCGGCGAATTGTCCATCCGCATGACCAGCGCGTTGAAGTCGGCCGCGACGGCCTCGGTATCGTCGGCGTGGATTTCCCTCAGCCGCTGATTCAGCAGATGGCGGATACCGCGGCGAACGACCAGGTCGGGGACGATGCCCTGTTCGGTGAGATCGAAAGCGAGTTGACTGACTGTGTTCATGGTGAAGCACGCCTCCAGGGGCCCAATCGTGGACATCCGACTAGTGGTAATATAGATGTCCTAGACAACGTACGGACAGAGAATAGCCCCGAAACGGAGAAGGCGTCAAGAAAATGTGAAGAAAATTAATTTAATGCAATAAAAACAATCAGTAAGGATATGGCGCGTCCGTCGGGCAGGGCAGGGCAGGGCAGGGCTGGGCAGGCGCTCCGAGCGGGCCGCGCAGATTGGCGGCGGAGCGCCGCGGACTGACGCCGCGCGGGTCCTTCACAGGCGGGTCCGGGGGGCGCGATAATGGCCCCATGACAAACGCAAACGAGACCTGGCTGGTCTATCTCTCTGGAGAGATCCATACCGATTGGCGCCAGCGCATTGAAGAGGGCGCACGCGCCGAAGGCCTGAACGTATCCTTCGTCGCGCCCGTGACCGACCACGGCGCCAGCGACGACGTCGGCGTCGATATCCTGGGGGCCGAGGACGACCCGTTCTGGCGCGACCACAAGGGCGCCAAAATCAACGCCATCCGCACCCGAACGCTGCTCGAAAAGGCCGATGTCGTCGTGGTGCGCTTCGGCGACAAGTACCGCCAGTGGAATGCCGCCTTCGACGCCGGCTACGCCGCGGCCATCGGTACTCCTATTATTACGCTGCACGATCCCGAGCTGACACACGCCCTCAAGGAGGTCGACGGCGCCGCGCAGGCGGTCTGTCAGAGCCCCGAGCAGGTCGTGGCTATCCTCAAATACGTCCTCACGCAGGCATAGTGCCCGGCCCGGGAGTCGCCTGCGGCCCCGTGTCGGTGTGTCTTTGTTGGTTGCGCCCTTGAACCTTCCCACCGCGGTAATCGACTTAGGGTTATGCCCATTGTGGGCGATAACGATTACGGTGCGGGGAGAGCGCTATGAACAGCCTTTATTGTCGGGGGTGGCTTGCGGGGGGGCTTTTGATTATGAGCGGGGTTGCTGCCGCGGGACCGGTCAACTACGTCGATGTCAGGAAGGCAGGCATCAATATTCATGATGGAACGGTCTACGTTCAACCGATCAACGGCCAGTACGCCAAGACCACCACCTCGAGCGTTCCCTACCACGTGCAGATGAAGGCGGGGTGCAACGGGGCGAACCGATTGAAGGAGGGCTTCGTCGCCTTCGGCAGCGAGAACGTCGGCGGCACGGTTCTGGAGTACAGCGACAACTATCGCGTCAGTGTTCCTACCCGTGGCCTCAAGGACCTGCCCTATCAGGATGTCGTGCTGCACGTCCCCACGAACAAGCTGCACGCCGACCCTGTGGCCATGTGCCGCAGTTACATGAATACCCGCCTGTCCCAGGGCGCCAACAAGCAGCAGATCCTCGCCAGCAAGCACACGATCAACCGGAGCGTGACGCTCACGGGCGTGGCGCTGTGCGGCCGGCCGGGCCACAGCGGCGGCACCTACGGTTCGGATAAGTTCAATACGACTCTGAAGGTCGTCTGCAAGAGCGGCTCGGCTGGCGGGATCGGCGGCGTCCTGATGCCGGGCCAGACACCCGGTCCGAAGGGTCCGAATCAGATGAAGGCGCCGACCCAGGTGACGCATGTATCCATACTTGCCACGCCGCCGCAGCAGACCAGCAAGTGTCCCGCCACCGTCACCATCAGCGGCTCCATCGTCGCCAGCGGTGCGGGGAGCGTCAAATACCGCATCCCGCATATCGGTGCCGGTACGCCGCCGTCGAAGACTCTGATCTTTACCCATGCAGGTGCGAAGACCTTCTACGAGAAGATCACTATCAACTCGACCACGACCAACGGCTGGGCGCGCCTGACCGTGTTGTCGCCGAACAAGATCAACTCCAAGCAGGTGAACTTCAGCGTGCACTGCAGTGCCACCCCGAATGCGCCGTCGAACCTGGGGGTTCAGCCGAAGACGCCGCCGGCGCGCCTGCGGCGCTGAAAGCGTTACAGTGACCGGGCGCCGGCTCCGAGGAGGGGCCGGCGCCCTCATTCATTTACGGGGGGCTGATATACCAAACCTTGAAGACGTGGCAAAATCGGTCCCGTCGCCTTGAATCCCTCGGCGCTGTTCGCTGTTCAGCGTGTACGTCGTCCATCCGTGCGTTGTCGTCTATGAGCCAAACCGTCACTCTGCGTTTCGTCGAGGCCGATGACCTGCCGGCGGTCAACGCGGTGATCGAGCGCGCCGTCATGAGCTGGAATCTGCCCGAGCGCGTCAAGCGGCTGTCCCTATCCACCTACAGCTATACGCCTTTGGATCTGGAGCACTTGGACGTCGCGGCCGCCGTGCGCGGTGCTGGCGACATCCTGGGCGTGGCCGCCTGGGAGCCGGCCGATCCCGCAGACACGCCCGGCGGGTGCAGCGGCTTGCTGCTCCATGGCATCTACGTCGACCCGGCCGCACATCACCAGGGGATTGGTACGAAGCTGCTGGCCGCGGCGCAGGCGGCGGCCCGCGAACGCGCGGTGGACGGAGTTCTGGTCAAGGCCCAGCGCGGGGCCGAAGGGTTCTTTGCCGCGCGCGGTTTTCGCAAACTGTCGGTCGAGGATCCCGAGCGGGATTATCCTCACCGGTACTGGATGGGGTTGGCGCATTGCTAGCACCGGCGCCGTGTTAGACTGGCCGCGCCGGTACAACTGCGCCGAGAGCGGAGCGCCGAACCGATGCCATTCATCAAGATATATCCGCTGACCGAGATCGAGCCTGCCGGCGAGGAGGATTTCGGCCGCGGCAACCCCGCCCGCTGTCGTGCCGAGCACGGTCTCGGCGCCCGCGAGTACTTCCTGAACATTGCGGACATCGGAATGTTCGAGGAATGTCCGCTGTACATCGTTTCGCAGGCCGAGACCGACGCCCTGGTCAACGGCATCCGCCTGCGGCTGCGCTCGGGCGAGATACTGCTCGTGCCGGACGACCCGGAGGACGAGGCCCATGTCTTCGTCCGCCTGCTCGAGCGGGCCGCCCGCGGGGAGGTGGTCGAGATGCCCTTTTCCCGCTATCTGCGTCAGCTGGAACAGGAGCGGCTGATCTAGCGACCCGCCGCACTGCCGCGCCTCGCCTGGGGCCGGTCCGCACGTTACATAGTGTTACAGTCAATTGGTTGCCAGCCTCTGCGCCGCCGGCCTACCATGCCTGATCGCAGCGCGGGCGGCCACTCCCGGCGCTTCGCCCGTTCGGAGCCTTACTGAATGATGAAACGTCTATTGTTGGGCGTTGTGCTGTGCGCCGTACTGGCCGGCGCCTGGTTCGCTTTCGGCCGTATGCCGGACAGCGTCCCGGCGGGCCACGCCCGCAAGCCGGGCGGCTCGCCTCTCAGTGTCGAAATCACGCACGTTGCCGAGCGGGCCGTGCCCATTCGCCTCGAGGCGGTTGGCCAGGTCGAATCCCGGCACATCGTTCAGGTGCGCCCCCAGATCACCGGCGTGTTGAACAAGGTGGCCTTTGCCGAGGGCGACGAGGTCAAGGCGGGTCAGCTGCTGTTCCAGATCGATCCGGCCCCGTTCGAGGCGGCGCTGGCTCAGGCCAAGGCGGCCCTGACCCGGGACCAGGCGACGCTGGCGAAGGCGCGCTGGCAGCGCCGGCGTACCGAGCGTCTGGCCAAGCGCAATTACGTTACCCCGCAGGACCTGGAAGACGCGCGGGCCGCTGCCAAGGTCGCGGCCGCCGCCGTGGCGGTCGACGAAGCCGCCGTGATGCAGGCCAAAATCCAGCTGCGCTACACCGAGATACGCTCGCCCATTGCCGGGCGCACCGGCGCCATCGCCTTCAAGGGCGGCAACCTGGTCGAGGCCAACAGCTCGACGCCGCTGGTGACCATCAATCAAATCGCCCCCATCCTCGTGCGCTTCAGCATCTCCCAGGAGCGCCTCGGTGAGTTGCGCCGTTACCAGGCGGCGGGCAGCGTACGAATCGTCATCCCGGCCTCCGCCGCAAACGCTTCCAAGGCGAACCCACCGGCGCCCGCCGCCGATCCGGCCGGGGAGATCGGCCGGTTGGTCTTCGTGGACAACACCGTCGACCCGCTCACCGGCACGGTCATGCTCAAGGCGCAGTTTCCGAACAAGAGCCGCTTTTTGTGGCCCGGACAGTACGTCAACCTGCAGATGGAGCTCGCCGTGCAGCCCCACGCCGTGGTGGTGCCTGACAGTGCGGTGCAACCCGCGCAGCAGGGCGGTCTCGTCTACGTGGTGCGCGACGGGCGGGCGCACGCCACACCGGTCAGCGTGGCGCGCCAGATCGACGGCTGGTCGGTGATCGCCGCCGGCGTCAAGCCGGGCGAGGCCATCGTCGCCAAGCTTCCGCGCAACCTGCGTGACGGGCGCGCGGTCAAGCCGATCCCGCCCGCCGGTGCCCGCCGCGACCGGGACGGTACCGATCGAGCCTCCCGGCCGTGAACGTCGCCGCGCCGTTCATCCACCGTCCGGTCATGACCACCATCCTGATGGCGGCCCTGGTGGTGTTCGGTCTGGTCGCCTACCGCGAGCTGCCGATCAGCGAGCTGCCGCAGGTCGATTTTCCCACCATCGTCGTCAGCGCGGAGATGCCGGGGGCCAGCGCGCGCACCATGGCCAGCTCCGTGGCCACGCCGCTGGAGCGCGAATTCTCCTCGATTGCCGGTATCGACTCGATGGTGTCCACCAGCTCGCTGGGGCAGACACGCATCACGTTGCAGTTCGATTTGTCGCGCAACATCGACTCGGCCTCGCAGGACGTGCAGTCGGCGATCTCGCAGGCCAGCCGCCGCCTGCCGCCGGAGATGACCTCGCTGCCGACGCTGCGTAAGGTCAATCCGGCGGACTCGGCCGTGATCTATATGGCCTTCAGCGCCAAGACCCTGCCGCTGACCAAGCTCGACCAGTATGCCGAGACTCGGGTGGCCGATCGCATATCGACCCTGCCCGGCGTGGCCCAGGTTCTGGTCTTCGGCTCGCACAAATACGCGGTGCGCATTCGGCTCAACCCCTACGCGCTGCAGGCGCGCAACCTGTCGGTTGCGCAGGTCATCGATGCCGTGCAGCAGGGCAACTCCAATACCCCGGCCGGTACGCTCGACGGCAGCACGCGCTCCTACACCGTGGCGGCCGACGGGCAGCTCGACAGCGCCAGGCAGTACAACCGGCTGGTCGTGGCCTATGCCAACGGTGCGCCGGTGCGTCTTAGCGATATCGGCCGGGCCGAGGATTCGGTCGAAAACGAAAAGCAGCTCACGACCTTTAACGGACGCCCGGCGATCATCCTCGCGGTCAAGCGCCAGGCCGGGGCCAATACGGTCGAGGTCGTGCGCCGCGTCAAGGCGCTGCTGCCCCAGATCGAGGCCCAGCTGCCGGGCGATGCCCGCATCAATATCATTCACAACCGCGCCGAGTTCATCCACGAAAGCATCAACGACGTGACCTTCACCCTGCTGTTGGCGATGGTGCTGGTGGTGGGCGTGATACTGATGTTCCTGCGCAACCTGCGCGCCACGGCAATCAGCGCCCTGTCCCTGCCCACAGCCCTCATCGGCACCATGGCGGTGATGTACCTCCTGGGCTACAGCCTGGACACGCTGTCATTGATGGCCTTGACGCTGTCGGTGGGCTTCGTCGTCGACGATGCAATCGTGGTCCAGGAGAACATCGTGCGATATTTGGAGAAGGGATACGATCGCATGAAGGCCGCGCTGCTCGGCACCCGCGAGATCGGCTTTACCGTCGTGTCGATGACGCTTTCGCTGGTTGCGGTATTCATTCCGATTCTGTTCATGGGCGGCATCATCGGCCGCCTGTTCGCCGAGTTCGCCGCCGTCCTCGGCATAGCGGTGCTGCTTTCGGCGGTCGTCTCGCTGACGCTGACTCCCATGCTCGCCAGCCGCTACCTCGGTACCACGCCGCACCACGGCCGGCTCTACGACTGGTTCGAGCATGCCTTCTCGCGCAGTCTGGCGTGGTACACCGCCGGACTGCGCTGGAGCGTGACCCACTTTCGCACCACGTTGTGGGTGGCCGCGGGCCTGTTCGCTTTGAGCGTGTGGTTGTTTTTCGTGGTGCCCAAGGGCTTCATTCCCAACGAGGACACGGGCCTGATTATTGGCAACACGCGCGCGCCGGAAGGGATCACGTTTGCCGAGCTGCGCGATCTGCAGGCGCAGGCGGCAAAAATCGTGCGCGACAATCCCAACGTGGCAGGCGTTATGTCGAGCGCGGGGCAGGGATTTGGCGGCACGCGCGGCAGCAACATCGGCCGTCTGATCATCCATCTCAAACCCGCCAGTGAGCGCAGCGACAGCGCCGAAGAGGTCATCCAGCAGCTGCGCCAGGCAGTGCGGCCGATCTATGGCATGCGGGTATTCTTTCGCAATCCGCCGGCGATACGCATCGGCGGACATGCGAGCACGAGCTCGTATCAGTACGTGCTGCAAAGCTCTGATGTCGACCGACTGTTCGCGACGGGCAACGAGATGCTCGCGCGCCTGCGCAACGTGTCGGACATCCAGGACGTCAGCCTCGATGCCGAGCTGAGCAACCCGCAGGTCAACGTACGCATTCGCCGCGAACGAGCGGCGGCGCTGGGCGTGTCGGCCAACGCTATCGAGCAGGCGCTGTACGACGCCTACGGCGGGCGCCAGGTCAGTACCATTTACGGTGCGACCGACAGTTACCCGGTGATTCTGCAGCTCGCCCCGCGTTACCAGCAGGACGTCAACGCGCTCAACGCACTGTACGTGCCCGGCAGCAACGGGCGTCTCGTGCCGCTGTCAGCCGTGGCACGAATCGGCCAGAGCGTCGGACCGTTGTCCATCAACCACTATGCGCAGCTGCCGTCGGTCACGCTCTCGTTCAACCTGCCCCCCGGGGCATCGCTGGGTGAGGTGACTGCGAAGATCGAGGAGGTGGCCGCCTCGGTCCTGCCGGCGGACGTCACTGGCACGTTCGCCGGCACGGCACGGACCTTCCAGTCCTCCATGCACGACCTACCGTTGCTGCTGGCCTTCACCATCCTCGTGATCTATATGGTGCTCGGCGTCCTATACGAGCACTTCGTCCACCCGCTGACCATCCTCACCGCCCTGCCGCTCGCCGGATTCGGGGCGATCGTGGCGCTGCTGCTGTTCGGTCAGGAGCTGAACATCTTCAGCTTCGCGGGCCTGATACTCCTGGTCGGTCTGGTCAAGAAGAACGGCATCATCATGGTCGACTTTGCGCTGCAGTACCGGCGCAGCCACGATGCCACGGCAGCCGAGGCGATCATCGAGGCCTGCCGCGTGCGTTATCGTCCGATCATGATGACCACCTTCGCCGCCATTCTCGGCACGCTGCCGATCGCGCTGGGCATCGGCGCCGGGGCGCATTCGCGCCAGGCGCTGGGTATCGCGACGGTGGGCGGGCTGCTGTTCTCCCAGACGCTGACTCTTTTCGTGACACCGGCCTTTTATGTCGCGATGGAGCACCTCAGCGACCGGTTGCGCCGGCGCTCGAGCCGCGAAGCGCGAAACGCGGCCTGAGCCCGCATTTCGACACATCGATTTCCGCTTGGCATCATGGGCGCCAGCAACTATAAATAGATCGGACCGGATGGCGTGCCAGAGGAAGCGCGGCGGGCTGCCGGAAAATAACAACGCCAAGATTCGTTACAGGAAGGAGTCCGTATGCGAATGCGCAGCATTCTCGTTGTCACCGCCCTGATGTCCACGCTGTACTCTGCCGGCGTCTATGCCGCGCTGTCGGATTTCGCCGGCAACTGGAGTAACGCCAATGCCGGGAGTCCGGCCCTCACGCGCCTGCAAGTGAACGTCCGCGGCAACGACGTCACTGTCCGCGCCTGGGGCAAGTGCCATCCGCAGGACTGCGACTGGGGCGTGGTCCGGGCGCACGCCTATGCGCCGGCCGTCAATTCGCCGCTGGCGGCCAATGCGCGGGCGGTGAGCGCCGTGTTCAAGACGGGTTTTTCCGAAACCCTCCTGGTGCTCCATCCCCAGCGCAAAGACCGCTTGCGCGTCGAATTGTATACGCGCTTTACGGACAACAGCGGGCGCAGTAACTATACGCGCACCGAACGCTTCGTTCGCCAGGGTCGTGCGGCCACGGGCGGCACCGCCGCCGCCCAACTGTCCGGTGAGGACTGCATCGCCTTCAACTATCGACGCGCGCGGATGCAGCGGATCGACGGCCATTGGAAGATCACGGTCGGGAAGATATGGCTCAAGGACTTCGGCGCAAAGGAGGCCGAGGCGCGCCAGGGGCTGCGCATCCTGCGCCACTATCGGATGGACAAGCAGTGCTTCGTCGGCCGCCCGCACCCGTCCATGGAGTATTACCTGTCCCGGGGCCGCAGCCCCAGCGGCGCGCTGCGGGGCGAGGACTGCGTGAGCTTCAATCCCAGCCGCATTGAAGTCAGCCGGGTCAATGGCCACTGGAAGATCGTCGACGGCTCGCACTGGCTGTTGGATTTCGGCGCCAAGGAGGCCGAGGCCCGCCAGGCGCACCGCATTCTGCGCCATTACGGCTTCACCCATTCGTGCTTTGTGGGCCGGCCGAAGCCGTCCATGACGTATTTCCGGCGCTGAGTGCGGATTCAGACCGCCGGACATGCCGGTTCGCGGTGGGTCGACGACACCAGATGATGGACGGCCTCTGCGAGCCGACGAACGGTGTGCTCTGCGGGATCGGTTCGCTTGACCGGCCGCGCCGTGATCCCGTTCAATTTAGCGAAGGGCGTGTCGGCGTTTTCTGGGGGCAGTGCCGCGCACGTCGGACCGCGAAGGGGGGGCACAGACCCATGTCGGGCGGAGGATGCGATGGCCGAGCCACGCTACGCGGTAGCGTTTGACGGTACCGTACGGTCCGACTGCGACCCCGATCAGGTCAAGGCGCAGTTAACCGCTGCGCTGAAATTGCGATCGGATCATGTCGAAAAGCTTTTCTCCGGTGCGCGGGTGGTCGTCAAACGCGGCCTGCTCCACGCGCAGGCCCTGCGCCTGCAAGCCATTTTCAACGAAGCGGGCGCCGTGTGCGAGGTCATCGCCGAGCCGCCGGCGCACCCCTCGCCCACGCCGGGCGGCCCGACGTCGAACCCAAGCGCAAATCCCGATGCCCGGCCTGCCGGAGCCGAGGCGTCGAGAGGCCCGGGCGGAATACGCCTCGGCCCCGGCGATATGCCGGGCCTGTTTTCCACCCGTCTGCCGTCTTCGCCCCCGAGTGCGGCCGGGCGCACCGGGCTCATTGGCGCCGCGTCCGGGGCCCTGGTCGTTCCGGCGCTTTACGCCTTATTGGTGATCGCCGTCGGCTTCGCGACGATCTGGCATGCATTCCACGGTTTGCTGTACCTGGAGCAGCGCTCGCTCATAGGCGCGTGGTTCCTGTATCTGCTGCCGATCGCGCTGGGCGCCGTCGCGTTCATCTACCTGCTCAAACCCGTGCTGGCCAAGTTGCCGCTCCCGCCCGAGCGGGTCGAGCTCGAGCCGCTGCGCGAGCCCGTACTGTTCGCCCTCGCGCAGCAGGTTGCCGAAACCCTCGGGGCACCGCGCCCCGAGCGTACCTGGGTGGATATCGAGCCCACTGCCTCGCTGGAGGTCTCGCGCGGTGGCTTGGAGCTGACCATCGGGATGCCGCTGCTCGCCGGGCTGTCGACCCGTCAATTGGTGGGGGTGCTGGGGCACGAGTTCGGCAATTTTGCCCCGGGCCCGGACGCGCGCGCCGCCCATCTCGTGCGCCGGGCGCATCGCTGGCTCTACCGTGCGGTCCATGAGCGCGACGCCTGGGATGTCGCGATCGCCGCCTGGCAGGAGCATCCCGTGAGTTGGATTGCCAGCCTGTCCCGGGCGGTCGAATGGACATTCGAAGCTCAGCGTCGTGCCCTGGACGGCCTGGCCCGGCTGAGTCGCCCGTTGAGCCAGAGCATGCGGCGCCGAATGGCGCTCGACGCGGACTACTATCAGGCCCAGCTCGCCGGCAGCGCTCAGTTCCGGGCCACGGCCGAGCGCACGCTCTTGCTCCGGCAGGCGTTCGACGATATTCGTCACGAGATGAGCGGCGACCGTCCGCCTGGACGGCTTCCCGAGGATCTGGCCGAAGCGATGGTGCGCCGGGCGGACGAGCTGGCCTCGCTGGCGGGCTCGACGATTCGATCGCAAGAGGACGAGGACGATGCGGCAGAGGCGAATCCGTTCTCGCCCGATCCGCCGGATGCCGAGCGCATCGCAAAGGCCGAGGCGTTGAACGCGCCCGCCTCGTTTACGCTCGATATCCCGGCGCGGGCTCTAGTCAAGAAATACGATCGGCTGGCGGCCAGAATCACCGAGGGGTTCTACCGCGGCGTGCTCGGCATCGCGCCCGCGCAAGAGGCGCAGGCCTCATCGACGCCGTCGAGCGGCGCGACGCCGGTAAAGGCGCCGACTCAGGCCGAGGTGCTGTCCGACTATTGCCGCGAGTTGTTCGTAGCCGACCGCTTCGTCGCGCCGCAGGACTGGCGCGACTACCAGGCGCTCTCCCCCGAGGCGCGGCGCGAGCGCCTCGACGCCCTTGTCGCCCGGCT
>Ga0102944_1000096_pt1 | contig 71844 bp, 67 predicted proteins | sample SalPonD_shore_MG_FD_78172 | JGI IMG/M metagenome (GOLD analysis project Ga0102944, IMG submission 78172) | Salt pond soil microbial communities from South San Francisco under conditions of wetland restoration - Salt Pond MetaG... | ecosystem: Environmental > Aquatic > Marine > Intertidal zone >... | reverse complement strand
GGGGGACGCGCCCTTGAAGCTGGAGCCCGCACCCCCGACTATTTCATTGGGACCGTCCACCACAAAGACCTGCTTGCCGGAGAACGATGGACGCCATCTACGCCACTCCGTTCATCCCGGGCGTCGCCCGGGGACCGCTGGCCCGGGAAAGCGAGCCATCGCCCGAAGCCCTGGTGATGGTGACATTCGACCAGCTCTCGCGTTTTCGCGGCTCGGCGGCCGGACTCATCGTCATAGGCACCGCGCCGCTTTCCCATCCCATGCTGCGTCTCTCCGTGCTTGAGGTGCCGACGGTGATCGTGACCCCCGACCAGGCTGACCGCCTGCGCTCCGGAGACGTGTACGTGGTGGACGGCACCCACGGCATCGTGGTGGACGCGCGCCAGTGGGAGCGAGGCGCGGGTCGGGAGCTGTCACAGGATGCACCCGAGGCCGGGCGGCCGTTGGCGACCCGGGACGGTACGCTCGTGGAGCTGCGGGCAAGCATCACGGGCGTGGAAGGCGCGCGGCAGGCACGCCGTTCCGGCGCCACGGCCATCGGTATCGTGCGCTCGGAGTATTTCATGCCCGCCGACGGCACACGGCCGGACGCGGACTTCTTTCGCGACCGGTTCACGGCCCTGTGCCAGGCCGCCGACGGCCTGCAGGTGACCGTCCGTTCCATCGACCTGGCACCGGACAAGGTCCCTGAATGGCTGCCCTCCATCCATGGCATGCGCGGGTTGCTGGGACTGCGCGGTGCGCGGCTCTACGACACGGAGCCCGTGCGCAGCGTCTTCCTGGATCAGGCCCGGGCGGCGGGCGAGCTGGTAGCAGACTGCGACATCCGGCTCATGCTCCCGTACCTGGTGCAGATGGAGGAATACCGGCGCTGGCTGGCCGACATCCGCGGCGTCGCCCCCGAAATCCTCCCGGTGGGCGTGATGGCGGAGACCCCGGCGGCGGCGCTGGCGGTCGACGAGTGGCTGCAGCAGTGCGATTTCGTGTCGCTGGGCTGCAACGACCTGATGCAGTGCCTGTTCGGCGCTGACCGCGAGATTCCCGAGCTGGCGGACCTCCTCGATCCGTACGCGCCGGTCCTGTTCCGGTTTCTACGGCATGTGGCGGCCATTGCCGGCCACCGCGTGGGTGAGCTGCAGGTCTGCGGGCTGCTCTCCCGGGTCCCGCGGATTCTGCCGGTGCTGTTGGGGCTCGGCTTCCGCAGGTTCTCGCTGGAGCCCCATCTGATTCCGGTACTGGCGCGCACCGTGCGGGCCACGGACCTGGATACGGCCGAGGCGCTGGCCAATGCTGTCTGCGCCGAGACGGATGCCGGCGCGGTTCGGACCATGCTGGGACTGCGCGGCGCCGGCGCCTGGCGGGAGGACGAAGAGACTGCGCGGAGCGGAGGAACCGCACGCGTCGGCGCCGGCCGCCGTGCCTGACGCCGGCCGGCGCCGAGATGGAGGCAGCCATGTTCAAGGATCGTGACGAAGCAGCGCGCAAGCTGGTGGAATTCCTGGTGCATCTGCGCGGGCACCGGCCTCTCGTTCTCGCCGTACCGCGAGGGGGTGTACCCATGGGCCGTATTATCGCCGACGGCCTGGGAGGCGAGCTGGACGTGGTCCTGGTGCACAAGCTGGGGGCGCCGGGCAACCCGGAGTTCGCCGTCGGTGCCGTCGACGAGGAAGGCGACGTCGAGGTGGCGGACTGGGCCCGGCGCCTGGGCGTCCCCGAGGACTACCTGCAGGAAGAAGCGCGGCGCCAGTCCGAGCGGCTGCGCGAGCGCCGCCGGCTCTACACCCCGGTCCGGGCGCCCATCGAGCGCGGCGGCCGCGTGGTGATCGTGGTGGACGACGGCGTGGCCACCGGTGCCACGATGAAGAGCGCGCTGCGCCTGGTGCGCAAGGCAGGCCCGGAACGGCTCGTCGCCGCCGTGGCCGTGGCCCCGCCCGATGCGCTGGAGTCATTGCGGGAAGCCGCGGACGAGGTGGTCTGCCTGGACTCGCCGCGGGCCTTCCAGGCGGTGGGCCAATTCTTCCGCAACTTCGACCAGGTCGAGGACGACGCAGTCGTGCGCGCGCTCCAGCCTCGCGACGGCGGCTCGTGACCCGAAGCTGGTGCCACTTCGAGTATGGAGCCGACATCGGCGTGCGCGGTGTCGGCGACAGCATGGGCACGGAATCCTACGTGCTGGCCGGCTGCGAGGGCGTCATGGAGTGCTCGTTCGGTTCGGCCTGCCACGGCGCCGGACGACGCATGAGCCGACGTCAGGCCACCCGCCAATGGTACGGCGGAGACGTGGTCGCGGAGCTGGCCGGGCGGGGGATTCTGGTGCGCGGCCACAGCCGGCGGGGTATTGCGGAGGGGGCGCCCGGCGCGTACAAGGACGTCCGGGGTGTGGTGGAGGCTGCCGAAGCGGCTGGCCTGGCCCGGCGCGTGGTGCGTCTGGAGCCGCTGGTCTGCATCAAGGGCTGAGGCTCTGTCATGCGGCCTAGTCGCGCTGACCGAAGAACCAGCGCAGGGCCCGCAGTTGCTCGGACGGGTCCGCAATCGTCATCATTCGGCCTCACCGCAGTATGCCTCCGCGCGCGTCCGGCCGCGCATGCGGATTCGCGCCATGACATCCGCAAGGAGGTCCGCAGCCCAGCACGGGCCCGCGGCATTTTCCACAATACCTGTGGATAACTCTGTGGAGTATGTCGCCCACAGGTCCCGTTGCTCCCGTACTGACAAGGACTTGTGTCAAATCGGCGAAATCTTCACCAGACCGTAAAAATTACAGAAACTCAGAAGCTTATGATAAGTTGCTGATTCACGCAGCAGCTCGCGGCGGTGCCCTTGCATTGTGCGCCGCGACAAATCCGCGCATGTGTATAATTCACCACATTGTCAAGTGCAAAAACGTTCAAACGCGGTACTGGAGCTCCGTATGAAGGGCGTATTCCTGGACGCCGAGACGCTGCGGCTGGAGCGGCGGCAGCTCGATCCCATTCGTGAGGCGCTGGAGGCGCTGACCTGCCACGACCACACCGACCCAGAGCAACGAGTGGACCGGTTGGCGGACGCCGACGTGGCGCTGATCAACAAGGTGGTGCTGGACGCCGCCGTCCTCGAGCAGGCGCGGCATCTGCGCCTGATCTGCATCGCGGCCACCGGGTTCAACAATGTGGACGTGGCGGCGGCCGCCCGGCTGGGCATGACGGTGACCCACTGCCGAGCCTACGGCACGGACTCCGTGGCCCAGCACGTGTTCACTCTCATCCTGACCCTGGCGACGAGCCTGCCGCGGTACACCGAGGCCGTGCGGCAGGGCGACTGGGGCAGGAGCCGGATGTTCTGTCTGCTGGATTACCCGATCATGGAACTGGCCGGCAAGCGGCTCGGCATTGTCGGCTACGGCACTCTGGGGCGTCGGGTGGCGGAGCTCGGCCGCGCCTTCGGGATGGAGGTGCTAATCAGCCAGCGGCCCGATGGTGACGATAGCCGACCGGAGCGGGTCCCGCTGACTCGGGTCATCGAAGAGTCCGACGTGCTGTCTCTGCACTGTCCGCTCAACGAGGCTACTCGGGGTTTGATCGGCGCCGGCGAGCTGGCGGCCATGCGGCCGGGCGCCATCCTCGTCAATGCGGCCCGGGGCGGCATCGTCGATGAACGGGCCCTGGCGGATGCGCTGCGCACCGGCGAAATCGCGGGTGCCGGGGTGGACGTCCTGTCCGAGGAGCCGCCGGCTCGGGGCAATGCGCTCCTGGCCGATGACATTCCCAATCTGATCGTCACGCCCCACAGTGCGTGGGGAAGTCTTGAGTCCCGTCTTAGAATTGTTCGGCAAGTCGCGGAAAACATTGATGCCTTCAAGCGGGGTGAACCCTTGCGGGTGGTGCCCGCGTGAATCGTGGCGCCGGCGGGGGAAGTAGCCTCACCGCAGCCGCGGGTCAGTCATCGCAGCCCGATACCAAACCGTCCACCAGCCAACGTTTCAGCAGCTCCACGGCCCGGACCGCTGCATGGTCCGGCTCGTGCCAGCGGCAGAGCCCTTCGCAGAGGTCCGAAAAGCTCTCGCCGGCGGAGGCCCGCTCCAGCATCCAGTGTTCGTCGTCGGTTGTCGAGCGCCAGTGGATATCCAGCTCCCGGCGCCAGAGCACCCAGACCGTCGGCGCGGCAGCGGGTGCCGATGCAGCGCCGTTCATGGTGGTCTGCCAGAGCTGCGGTATGTTGAATCGGTACCTTGCCAGCCGGACGGCCGGGTGGAGCCGCACGGTTAGCGCGGGCCAGCGTGCGGCCGGAATCGCGGCCAGATCGTCGACCCCCACGACATCGGCGTCGGACGCATCGAACACCGCCGACTGCAGCCATTCGAATGCGGCTAGCTCGGCCAGGTAGGGCGAGCCCGCCCACGGCGCATGCTCGGCGAGAAACCGGGCCAGGCTCGCACCGAACCAGCGGATCGACGGATGCCGGGATGGGCAGGCGTCGATATAGCCCCGGCAGAGCTCCTGGAACGGCTGCTCGCCCAAGTGACGGTGCAGTGCCGGGTAATCCACCGACAGGGCCTCTATGAGGCGCAGGCGGTACGCCTCTGCGTAAATGTCCATCCGCCGACGGCGGCCCGCGCTCCGGTCGCCGGCGACCTCCCGCGCCGGGCTCGAACGGCGGCCCAGCACATAAGCCTGGAAACGTTGCTGGGTCTCGCGGAGCGTGCTCATGCCGCCGCCTTTCCCCACACACGGCGGCCGATGCGCCGGGCCGTATCGAGCTCGTCGAGCAGCGCCGGCAGCGGCGGGATATGGTCGTCGCGCTCGATCATCGTGGAGACCGGCCCGAGGCGTCGGGCCGCATGTTCGTACAGCGACCAAACCGGATCGATCACCTCCGCGTCATGGGTGTCGACCAGCAAGCCTTCCTGGGTGCTGTGACCTGCCAGGTGAATCTGCCAGACCCGGTCCGACGGCATGGCATCCACGAAGCGGCGGGGGTCGAAGCCGTGGTTCGTGGCGCTGACGAACACATTGTTGATGTCGAGCAGGATCAGACAGTCCGCCCGGCACGCGAGCTCGGCGAGGAAATCCCACTCGGTCAGGGCCGCGTCGGCGAACCGGACATAGCTGGAGACGTTCTCCAGCAGGATACGCCGGCCCAGCCGCTCCTGGACGGCCTCCACGCGGGAGACCACGTGCTCGAGAGCCTCTTCCGTATAAGGCAGTGGGAGCAGATCATGCAGGTTTCTGCCCTGCACGCCGGTCCAGCAGAGGTGGTCCGAGATCCAGCAGGGATCGACACGACGCGCGAGGCGTTCCACGGCCGACAGGTAATCCAGGTCCAGCGGGTCGGTGCCGCCGATGGACAGGGACACGCCGTGCATCACCATCGGATAGCGGGCACGGATCCAATCCAGGTAGTGGAGTGGCTTGCCGCCCGGTACCAGGTAGTTCTCGGTGGTGATCTCCAGCCAGTCCACGTCCGGCCCGTCTTCCGCGATGTCCCGGTAATGGTCGGGGCGCAGGCCGAGCCCGAATCCCAGGTAGGGCCGCTCGTTCGGGGTCGCCATTGGGACCGTCTCCTCACAGGACCGGGCCGCCCCTTCAGGGACGGCCGCGGTGGGTCGCCTAGGAGCGGAAGTCGCCGCCGAGCTGCTGGCAGGTCTGCTTGTCGACGCTTACGAAGCCCTGTCCCTTGCAGGAGTTCTGCCCCTTGCAGGAGCTGTTGGCCGTCTTGCAGCTGCTGCGCCCCTTGCAGGCATTGACGCCGAAGCATTTGCCCGTGTTGGAGCCGGAGCCCGCGAGTACCGTGGTGGGCGCCGCCGTCGCGAACAGCCCGGCGGCGGCCAGGGCGAGTGCCGCACCTGTCTTCTTGTTAAGATTCATGGTCTCTCTCCTATGACGTAATTGGCTGCACTGTGGATCAGGCCCGACCCGGCGGTGCAGACCTCATCCCTGGACACCGCTTGAAGTGCCGGTGCAGGTACCAAAATTAGGCGGGGGAGGGGCGGCCAACAATACGCAACACTACGTACCACCGGGGTGCGGGAAACACTGAACCGTTCCCGGACTGCAAGAAACGAGGAGCACGGGAAATGACCGAATATGCAATTGTGACAGGTGCCGGAACGGGGCTTGGACGCGCCATCGCGCTGCGGCTCGTGCGGGCTGGTGAGACGGTCATGGGCGTCGGCCGTCGCCGCGAGCCCCTGGAATTGCTGGAAGACGAGTCCGAGGGCGCCGTACGCGGCGTGGCGGCGGACCTCGGTACGCCGGAAGGCCGCCAGCAGGTTGTGGATGCGCTGGACGGCGGCGATTCGGTCCGCTACCTAGTGCACAACGCCGGCGTGCTGGAACCGGTCGGGCCTCTGGCCGATATCAGCCTGAAGGACTGGCACTATATCCAGGCCATCAACGTCGAGGGGCCCCTGTTTCTGACTCAGGCGCTGCTGCCCCGGCTTCACGGCGGACGGGTGCTGCACATGTCTTCCGGGGCGGCCAGTCGACCCATCCCCGGCTGGGGCGCCTATTGCACCAGTAAGGCGGCGCTGCACATGCTTTATCAGGTGCTGCGCGAAGAGCTCCGCGACCGAGAAATCGCCGTCGGCAGTGTCCGGCCCGGCGTGGTGGACACGCCGATGCAGGCGCTGATTCGCGAGCAGACCGAGGAACGCTTCCCGGGGGTGGAGCGGTTCCGGGAGCTCAAGGAAACCGGCCAACTGCACGATCCCGACGACGTGGCCGCGTTCGTTGTGAAGCTGCTGACCGAAACCGATGCCGAGGGCTTCACCGCCGAGGAGTGGTCGTATGACATCCAAGCCGGCTGACCATGATGCCGACGAGGTTCCGCCTTATCGCCCCCGTCGGGCCCCCAGGGACGACTTCGCGAACATCGGTGGGCTGCGCTATCACGTCAACCGCTGGGACAGCGCCGACGGCGTCCCGGTAGTGATGCTGCACGGCTGGATGGATTGCGGCGCCGCCTTCCAGTTCCTGGTGGACGAGCTGCCGGCATCCTGGCACGTAATCGCCCCGGACTGGCGGGGGTTCGGCGAAACCGACCGCTGCGCGGCCGGCTATTATTTTCCGGACTACCTCGCCGATCTCGACCGGCTGCTGGACGTCTATTTCGGCGACCGGCCGGTCAACCTGATCGGGCACAGCATGGGCGGCAACGTGGCTGGTCTCTATGCTGGGGCTAGGCCGGAGCGGGTCCGCAGGCTGGTGTCCATCGAAGGTTTCGGCATGGGTCGAACGTCGGCGCGGCAGGCCCCGGAACGCTACACGGATTGGCTCGACAGCCTGCGGGAAGAGCCGTCCGCACGCCGCTTCGACGATTTCCAGGCCCTGGCCCGACACCTCATGCGGAAGAACCCGGATACGCCGGCAGACCGCGCCGCCTACGTGGCCCGATGCTGGGGCCGAGCGGAAGTTGATGGCCGGGTGGCGCTGCGCGGAGACCCGGCCCACAAACGGCCCAACCCCGTGCTGTACCGGCTCGACGAGGCGATGGCCTGTTGGGAGCGCATTACCGCGCCCACGCTCTGGGTGGCGGGTGCCCGGTCGCCGGTGCTGCAACGGATCTCGGTGGACGTGGACTTCCATGAGCGGACCGCCCGTTTCGCGCGGTTGGAGGACGCCACGGTGGAGGAGGCGGGGCATGCCGTGCATTTCGATCAGCCTCGAGCCCTGGCGGAACTGGTGCGTCGGTTCATCGGGGAGGAAAGCGGCGCGATGGGCACCCGTTGACGGAGCGCGCCGCGGGCGTGATGAGCGAAGCTCGATATGCGGCGGTGCAGCAACGCCGCTTCCGACAATGCCGCTCGTAAGGAGGGAATATCGCTAGCTCAATAAGTTACCGCAATGCAACGGAAATGTTGCGCTGCAGCAGTGCGTTTGGTAAAGTAGCACTCGGTTGAATGTTTTGAGCTGCAATTCCCACCCCTCAAGGAGGTGCACCAATGGGCAAGCGAATTCACAACGCCGCGGCCGGCGCGTGGGCCCGGTTCCGTCAGCTGGATCGGCAGGTGGCACGCACCGCCAGCACCTTCGCGGAGACCGCGTTCGACGACGCCCGCTCGGTTGATTTCGCTGCGCTGAAGGCTTACGCGGACAGCGGCTCACGGACCGAACGGCCCTGATCGGCGCACGCTTCGGTCGCGACGGTATTTCGAAAAGCCCCTGATTGCAGGGGCTTTTTTTTTGCGCAAACGCAAACGATGAAGTGGCGGATCGCGCCCCGTGTTGACCGGGGTCAACACGGGGCGCGCAGAACTGGCGGATGCTGGCGAAAACGACCGAGAAGGCTACCCGGGATGCGTCGGGCGAGGAGGGAAGGACAATGAAGCTACAGGGAATCGTGGACCGAATACTTCGGCTGCCCTCGGGTTACGCGGTGGTTGGGGTGCGTCCCGGCGATCTCGGTCTGTTTGGACCGCGCACGGAAGTCCTGGTCCCCACACTGGTGCTGGTCCGCGACGGTCGTCCCGACGTGGGCGGCTGGCTGGCGATTGAGGCTCGAGACCTGGCCGAGACCGGTGCATGGGGGCTGCCCGAACGCGTGCAGTGGGTGGCGCAGCGTCTGGTACTGATGGGCGAGGAGCGGTTGTCCGTTGAAGCCGCGGGCGCGCCGATGGACGAGCCGCGGGGATGGACCGGCATGTCAGCGTCGGCGGTGGTCCCCGCATGCTGGCGTTTCCGGCTTGCTGTCAATGTCAGTGGAGCGTGAGTCCATGGCTACGGGCGACGACAGGGAAATCGACGGCGGCAGCCGCCCCCGCGAGTTGGGCCGGATGCCTTCGGGGCTTGAAGACGTCAGCCGGTTGTTCGATCTGATGTTCCGTGCATCGGGGCGCGAAGAACGCGAGCCCGGTCGCGGAGAAGACGGGGAGAAGACGGAGTTTCAACATGGCGAAGGCAGCTAACGAGAACGGCAGCGACTACTTCGGGCAGTGGGTCCGGCTCAATCAGCGGCTTGCCCAGGAGTCAGCGTCGCTGTTCAGGGCACTCGGCGAGCGTCCCGGCTCGACACGGGAGATCTACCGCCGGTCGCTTAAGACCGTCCACGAAGCCGTGGACGAGACGCTGCGCCTGGAGCGGGAGGCGCTGCAGGATTGGGAGCGCCGAATGCCTTCGCCGCCCCCCTTCCAGGGGCTGTTCCAGCTGGGGATCGCGTTCACGCGGGCCGGAATCGACATCAGGTCCAAGCTGTGGGGCGCGTGGTCCAAGAGCCTGGAGGAGCTCGATCCGGCGCAGCCGCATACGGTATTCAACGCGCTGAAAGATCCGACCGCGCTGTTTACCGCCTGGAAAGACGTGGCGGATAGCGCCTTTCACGGCGACGGGGCAGGGACCGGGGCCGGGAAGTCCGGCTTGTCGAAGGCGGCGGCGTCGCGGAAGTCCGCCGCGGGATGACCTCGTGAGGGTCTGCACCGCTGCATAGCACTGACGCGCCTCTGAAATAATGATTGATTATCAATAGAATGAAACTTTCAATGCAGATTCCGCTTCAAGTCAGCTTTCGCGATATGGACCGTTCGGCGGCAGTGGAGGCAGCGGTACGCGAGCACACGACGAAGCTGGAGCAGTACTTCGAGCACGTGGTGGCCTGCCGGGTGATGGTGGAAGCGCGCCACCGTCACCGCCGCAACGGCAACGTCTACCATGTCCGGATCGATCTCAGCGTCCCTGGCGCGGAGCTGGTGGTCAGCCGCGATCCGGGGGAGCGGCACAGCCATGAGGACGTCTACGTCGCGGTCCGCGACGCTTTCGACGCCATGGAGCGCAAGCTGGAAGAACATGCCCGCAAGATCCGCGGGCAGATCAAGCGGCACGAACCCCGTAAAACCCGCGGCATCGCCGGGTGACCGCTTCGCCGATGCGGTCCGGGCGCCAAGCCATCCGCGATGGCATCGGTCCTGTTCCCCTCATCGGTTTTCCGCCTTCCGCGTGCCCGAAACGGCGAGGCAGATCGTTGTCTTTTCAGGTGTCCCGACTCTCTCCGGGCGCTGCCTGTGCTTTTGACGCACGTCAATTCTCTGCCTCCGACTCGGGCGTAATTTCAGCGGTGTGGCAGCCGCCGACAGTGGCCGCATCACGCGTTTGTGGACATCACTTCAGAGGAGAATCGTCATGGCCAAGGAGACCGGGAAGGAAAAGTCCCAGGACATTGCGCCAACCGTTCAGACCCGGGCCGCTCGCGCCCTGAGCCCGTTCGAGGAAATGGACGAGCTGTTCGACCGCGTCTTCGACCGTGGTTGGCCGCGTCCCCTTCAGTGGGAGCGCCCACTCTGGGAGCGGCTGTCCAGTGCCACGCCCAAAATGCCGAAGGTGGACGTGGTCGATCGCGACAAGGAAGTGCTCGTGCGTGCCGAAATCCCCGGCGTGGACCGCAAGGACCTGGACGTCTCGGTCAACGACAACACGGTGATCATCAAGGGCCAGACCTCCAGCGAGACGAAGGAGGAGAAGGGTGACTTCTTCCGCAGCGAGATCACCCGGGGTACCTTCTCACGCACCGTTGCGCTCCCCGCGGACGTGGACGGCGACAAGGCGAGCGCCAGGCTGACCGACGGGGTGTTGGAGTTGACGCTGCCCAAGCTCAAGGAAAGCCGCCGCCGGAAGGTGGAGGTCAAGTAGGCGCAGGTGCGGGCCGGCCGGGCTGCCGGCCGACCCGAAGAAGGAGCGTGCGGGATGACGGTGGGTGAGTACTGCAATCGGGACGTGATCATTGCCAACGGCGCGGAGTCGTTGCGGAAAGCGGCCGAGCTCATGCGGGAATACCACGTGGGCGATCTGCTGCTGGTGGAAGACCGCGACGACGTCCGCCGGCCGGTGGGCATCGTCACCGATCGCGACCTGGTCGTCGAGGTCATGGCAACGGGCCTGGATCCCGACGCGCTGACGCTCGGCGAGCTGGTGACCGGTGCGCTGTTCCTCGTTCACGAGGACGACAGTCTCTTCGATGCTCTGGAAATGATGAGGGGGCACGGTGTCCGGCGCGTCCCGGTGGTTGACGCGGATGGCGCCCTGGTGGGAATCATCGCCGTCGATGACGTCATCGCGCTGCTGGCAGAGATACTCGATGACATGGCGGCTCTGGTGCAGCGCGAGCGTGACCGGGAGCAGGACCACCGTCCGTGACGGCTGCGGCCCGACGCTGCGGGAGGTAGTGAGCATGGTGGGTTCCAGCGCTTGGCGCGAACGATCGGTCACCGTTCCGATCGGTGAGCTGCACCTGAACGCGGACCTGACCGTGCCTGACGGGGCGGCTCGCGGGATGGTTCTGTTCGCCCACGGCAGCGGCAGCAGCCGGCTGAGCCCGCGCAACCGGTCGGTGGCGGGACACCTGGTGGGCGATGGCTTCGTCACCGTCCTGCTGGATCTGCTGACGGAGGAAGAGGACCGGCTGGATCGATTCAGCCGCGAGTACCGCTTCGATATCCCGTTGCTGGCCGACCGTCTGGTCTGGGCAGCCGACTGGCTGGCGGCCGAGTCGCCGCTGGGGCAACTGCCGCTGGGCCTGTTTGGTGCCAGCACCGGAGCGGCGGCGGCGTTGATCGCCGCCGCTGAGCGGCGATCCCAGGTCGGTGCGGTGGTTTCCCGGGGCGGCCGTCCGGACCTCGCGGAGTCGTACCTGGCCGAGGTCGAAGCGCCGACGCTGCTGATTGTCGGCGGGCAGGATCACGAGGTGCTGGACCTCAATCGGCGCGCTGCAAGCATGATGAGCGCGCCGGTCGAGATCGAGGTGGTGCCCGGCGCGACGCATCTGTTCGAGGAGCCCGGCACCCTGGAGCGGGTCGCAGAGCTCGCCTCGCAGTGGTTCGTCCGCTATCTGGAGCCACCCAGAAAGTAGGGCGGGCGAAGCCCACTGTCCGTCTTCCGATTAGGGGTGGCGCGGATGGCGGCGGGTCGTTGCATGCCCTACCGGGTGAACAGGAACGGCCGTTTCACGCTCAGTGCCGCGGGCGGAAAAGCGTCCAGGCGCCGGCACTCCCGCTGCACGGTTTCCCACAGCCATTCCCGGTCTTGGCCGTCCGCCCGCTCGCTCCTCGGCCGGCGAACGCGGGTGAGCTCCAGGGCGATTCTGCAAAGTCGGCCGTCGGCCGCGGCCAGACGCGGAAAGTACATCAGCCCCAGCTCCCGGCGATCTGGAGACACCGCGCCTCGCTATTGAAACCGGGCTCGGCTGGTCTGAATCGGCTGCATTTGATACAGGTCAATTCCCTATCGCTGCGGCGAGGATATCGTAACGGGCACATTGAACAGCAACCGATGCGTCTCGGGCAACGACGGTGCCGGGACCTGCTGGAGAGAGCCATGGCGGCAGTCGCTTTGCACGGCAGCTCGACCCTCCCGTTCGGCGACCGCTGCAGCAGCTGCAGGTTGGCCCCCCTGTGTCTCCCCGGCGAGCTCGGCGTGGAGGCAAAGCGTCAGCTCGAGGGGATCACGAGACGCCCGCGGCCCCATGGCCGGGGTGCGCACCTGTACCGTGCCGGCGATGCCTTCGGCTCGATATTCGCCGTGAAGTCAGGGGCGTACAAGACCTACCGCATCAGCGAATCGGGCGAGCTGCAGGTTGTCGGCTTCTTCCTGCCGGGCGACATCCTCGGTCTGGACGCCCTCGCCGAAGGCTTGCATCCCTACAGCGCCCAGGCCCTGGAAACCTCCAGCGTCTGCGAGATCCCTTTTGCCGCGCTGGAAGGTCTTTTCACCAGCGTCTCCGGTCTGAGGCGGCGCGTCATGGGCATCATGAGCGCGGAGCTGATCAACGACCAAGAGATGATGCAGACTCTGGCGAAGCGCACCGCCGAGGAGCGTCTCGCGCTGATGCTGCTGCGTTTCGCCAACCGCTTCGCCAGGCTCGGGCTCTCCGCCGAACACCTGCGGATGCCCATGCCGCGCAGCGATCTGGGCAACCACCTGGGTCTCGCCGACGAGACCATGAGCCGGCTGTTTGCCCGCTTCCAGAGCCGCGGCTGGATCAGCGCCGAAGGCCGCGAAATCGAGCTTCGGGATATCCCGGCGCTCGTGGAGGCCGCCCGGCTGCAGGGCGTGTCCGTGGGTCTGAAGGCGGCTCCACGCCGCGCCTGAGGGACAGCTGGGCCGGCGCGCCGCGCACTCGGGTTAGGTTACCCGGCCGCCCTTCGGGACATGCGCATTCGGTTTAACATGGATGCATCGAATTAACATGGATGCATCGAAAAGCGCCTCGAAGGAACCACCATGCCGAATGATATCCAGGCCGTCGGCGATGACCCCCGGGGCGAAGCCGCGCCGCCCGGTACGCTGCAGGCACCGCCCGGGGCCGGGCGAACTGCCATTCAGCTGATCGAGTACAGCGCCAGTACGCTGGAAGAGCACGCGGACTGCACGGTCGCGCTGCTCGAAGAGCGCCGGGGCCGCTCGCCCGTGCAGTGGGTCCACGTCAGGGGGCTCGGCGACACCGACACGCTGCGCGCCATCGGCGAGGCATTCGGGCTCCACGGACTGGCCCTGGAAGATGTCCTGGACGTACGCCAGCGGCCCAAGGTGGAGCACTACGACGAGCACCTGTTCGTGGTCACGCGCGTCGCCGTGCCGGGCCGGCCGGGGCGCACCTCGCAGCTGTGCCTGTTCCTGGGGGACGGCTTCCTGCTCAGCTTCCAGGAGGGCTCGGACGCCTGGCTGGAATCCGTGCGTCAAAGGCTGCGGCAGGGACGGGGGCGTATCCGCGAGAGCCCCGTGGACTATCTTGCCTACGCGCTGCTCGACGTCGCCATGGACAGCTTCTTCCCGCCTCTGGAGGAGCTGGGAGAATCCCTGGAAGATCTGGAAGAGCGCGCCATGGGTGAGCCGGGCCCCGGTGTTTTCGAGGCGATCCATGTGACCAAGCGCCGGCTGCTGGCGCTCAGGCGCTCGGTATGGCCGATGCGCGAGATGCTCAGTCATCTCCTGCAGGAGGACGTACCCTGGTTCAGCGGGCATACGCGGGTCTATCTCCGGGACTGCTACGACCACGCAGTGCAGGTCATCGACCTGATCGAGACCTACCGGGAAATCGCCGCCGACCTCTCCGATGTCTACTTTGCCAGCGTCAGCGTTCGGCTCAACGCCATCATGAAGGTGCTGACCGTGATCGCCACGATATTCATGCCGCTGAGCTTCATCACCGGCGTCTACGGCATGAACTTCCGCACGGACGTCTCCCCGTGGAACATGCCGGAGCTCACCTGGCGTTACGGCTATCCGGCGGCGCTGCTGCTGATGCTGATCACGGCGGCGCTGCTGATGGTCTACTTCGCCCGCAGGGGATGGCTTTCCGGCAAGGCCGAGGGGCGGGGGCGGATGGATGACGAGGCTCAATGACACCTGGGCAGGGTTCGCGGCCATGGGCCGCCACGAGCACCGGCTTGGCGAAGCGACCCGTGGGCGCAGTGGCGGGCGGGAGCGGCCCACGGTAGCGAACATCCGTCAGCTCTCCGGCAGGTCCCACTCGACGCCCGCTTCCTCCACCAGGGAACGGATTGCCTGCAGCTCTTCCGCGTAGCGCGGCCCGTCCTCGGCCGCATAGTTCCAGTTCTTGAATGTTGCCGTGAGCCGGGTGAAGAACTGCCGCGCCTGCTGCTTGGTCTCGAATCCGGGCTCGGCGGCGGTGAGGCTGTCCAGCAGCCGAAGAGCGAACTGCTGCCGAGGCAGCGCGGTCTGGGTGTCCACGGGGTCGAAGGCGTCCTGCTGGAGGTACACGGCATCCACCAGCCGCGCCTTCTGCTCGGTGACAAAGTCGGTCAGGGTGACGCCTTCCTCGCCCGTTACTTCCATGAGCTGACGGACTTCCTCGCCCGCTTCCAGCAGGCTGAGCTGACGCTGGATGCGCGCCTCCCATTCGGTGCCCAGATTTTCCTGGTACCAGCCGCTGAGCTGCTGCCGATACCGCGACCAGGACAGCAGGGGATCCACGGCCGGATAGAAGCGTTTGTAGGCGCGATCCGCGCTGAGGCCGAGGAAGGTCTTGACCGTACCGAGGGTGGACTGGGTGACCGGCTCCTCGAAGTTGCCGCCGGCCGGCGACACGGTGCCGATCAGTGTCAGCGAGCCCACCGCGCCGTCGGCGTTGCGAATCAGACCGCCACGCTCATAGACCCCGCGGATCGCCGAGTCCAGGTAGGCGGGGAACGCCTCTTCTCCGGGGATCTCCTCCATGCGCCCGGAAGTCTCGCGCATGGCCTGCGCCCAGCGCGAAGTGGAGTCGGCGATGAGCAGCACGTCGTAGCCCATCTGCCGGTAGTACTCGCCGATGGTGATGCCCGTATAGATCGATGCCTCCCGGGCCGCCACGGGCATGGAGGAGGTATTGCAGATGATGACCGTCCGGTCCATCAGCGAACCGCCCGTCCTGGGATCCTTCAGGCGCGGGAACTCGGTGATGGTCTCCACCACCTCGCCGGCCCGCTCGCCGCAGGCCACGATGACCACGATGTCCACTTCGGCGTAGCGTGCGATCAGGTTCTGCAGGACCGTCTTGCCGGCTCCGAACGGACCGGGTATGCAGGCCGTGCCGCCCTTGGCCACCGGGAAAAAGCTGTCGATGATCCGCGTCTTGGTGATCAGTGGGGTCTCCGGGTAGAGGCGCTCGGCATGGCGGGCGCGGATCAGCGCCCGAGGCAGCGCGCGGCGCACCGGCCAGAGCTGCTTCAGGGTCACCGTAATCTCCTGTCCGCGTTCGTCCGCGAGACGGGCGACCGGCGTATCCACAGTGAAGCTGCCTTCCTGGACCCAGGTCACCTGCTGCGGTCCGCGGGCGTCGAACGGCACCATGACGTGGTGCTGGAAGCGTCCCTCCTGCACGCTGCCGAGGGCCTGGCCCGGCTTCAGGCGGTCGCCGATGCGCACCGTCGGCGAGAAGGCCCATTGCTTCTGCGGGTCGAGCGCGGGCAGATCTTCGCCCCGGGGCAGAAAATAGCCGTGGGCCGCGGCAATCTGTGCCAGCGGATTCTGCAGGCCGTCATAGACCTGCCCCAGGAGTCCCGGACCGAGCGCGACCGAGAGCATCCGACCGGTCTGCTCCACCCGGTCGCCCACGGCTACGCCGGCCGTGTCTTCGAAGACCTGGACGTCGGCGAGACGGCCCCGTACGCGCAGTATCTCGCCTTCCAGCCGCTCGCCGGTTTCCCCTTCGCGGCCGGTCGGCAGGAGGTAGATCACCTCGTTCTTGGTCAGCCGGGCGTCCGTCGGCGCCTCCACGGTAACCACATCGTCCTGCACGCCCACCACGCGGACCTCGGCTGACGCTTCTTCACTCACGGCCGTCACCGTATCGCCCCCATCTCGAGGCTTATCCCCGTCAACGCGTCGTTGCATAGCAGCTCGAAACGTTCCGCCGCGGCGGCACCGTCGTAGCTGAGCCAGCGGTCGAGGATATTCCAGCGCAGCACGTAGATCACAACCGCCCGGAAGTCGAAATAGTGCCCCTCGCCGGCGCGGGCGAGGGCGCGCCAGACATGGACCAGCAGGAAACGCTCCAGCCCGTCCGGGTCGCCGTCGCGGATCAGGCCTGCGATGTCGCGCACGGCCGGAAATACATGGGATAGGCCCAGGTCCGATCGGTCCCAGCTGCGTCGGATGAGGTCCCTATGGCGGCCGAATCCCCACACCTCGCCCGGGCCGGGGGGCGCCTGTCCGGCCTGCTTGCGCCGCAGCGCGGCGATGACGGTCCGAAGCTCGAGACGGTCACGTACCAGGTCATCCAGCCCGCGTGCCGCCAGCGTCGGCATGGCGGCGCTGGCCGCGGCGATCAGTGCGGCGTCGGGGGTATCCATGCGCAGCCGCTCCCAGTGCAGCAGCGACTCGACCCGATCCAGGAGGTTGCGGTCGGGGGCGGTGAGATCCGCCAGGCGCGTGCGGAGCTTGATCGCGTTGATGGGCGTCTGCTCAGCCCGCTCCAGCTCGGGGAGCGCCGGCAGGCTCGCGACCAGCGCGTAGTAGCGGCTTTCGTCCAGGATCCTCACCGCAGCACGCCTTCGAGCAATGCCCGAAAACGGGGCTGTAAATGCTTGATAAGCAAGTCGGCAATCGATTCCTCGGTGAGGTCGATATCGACCCCCTCATCGTGCAAGCGCAGTCGCAGGCCGCTGGCGTGTTCCCCACTGAAGGTGATGGATACCCCTGCACGGAGCATCTCCTCCGCCACCGCCACGACGAAATAGCTCAGGGTGCCCTCCCGCAGAGCCTCCGGCTTGCGGCGCAGCTCCTCCAGCCCAACAGCCGACTCCGGCAGGATCACTTCCAGCTCGCCGTCGGCATCCAGGTCTTCCTGCTCGCGCAGGCGCCCGGCCAGGGCCAGAATCAGCTGCTGCAGAAACGCCTCCTTGTCCAGCTCGTTGGCCACGAGCTGCTGGACCTGACCGCGGAACCGAGCCACCAGGGCACCGTGCACCTCGAGGACGGTATCGCGGGCGGCCACTTCGAGGGCTTCTTCCCCGGAGCGCCGCAGGGCGTCGGCCTCCCGGTGCGCTGCGGCGCGGATCTGCTCCGCTTCGGCCTGTGCCTGCTCCACCAGCCAGCGGGCCCGGCTCTCGGCGTCCTGGACCAGCTCCTCCGCGCGTTTGCGGCCCCGGACCACCCCTTCGTCGCGGAGGCGCTGGATAAGCGCCTCGACCCCGGAGGAGGCCAGGCCGGCGTCGCCGCTGTCGTGTCCGTCGCTCATGACTGCGGGATCCCCGCGCTGATGACCAGGGCGAAGATGAAGGCGAACACGCCGAAGCCCTCGACGATGGCCGCGGGGGCAATGGACAGGCCGAATATCTCCGGCTTCGCCTTGGTGGCGTTGATGGCCGAGGCGCAGCACTGGCCCTGACGTACGGCACTGACCAGCAGTGCGACGCCCGCCAGCACGCCCACCCCGAACAGGCCCGGTGCGGTATTCAGGGTTACCGCCCGCTGCAGCGAGAACATGACCACGATGCCGTAGATCGTCTGTGATGAGGGCATTGCAGAGATGCCGATGTAGCGGCCGTATCCGCTTTCCGTTTCCAGCAGGGCACCGCAGGCGGCCTGGCCCGCGACGGCGCAGCCGATGATGCTGCCCACCGTGCCGAGCGCCATGGGGCTGTAGAGGCCGATCCAGCCCAGCACCAGAATCAGGTTTTCCACGCTTGTTCCCCTCTCTTGGCGAAGGCCTTGAACGGGTATCCCTCCTCGGAGACACCCCAGTGATAGAACTCGATGACATTGAGACGCAGGCCGTGCACGACGCCCGATACCACGCAGAGCGCGAAATTCAGGGCGTGTCCGAGCACCAGTATCAGCACGAACAGGAGAGTGCCGATGCCGGACACGCCGGCGGCCGCGCCGGTGGCCAGGTCGTTGAACGTCACTGCCAGGGAAGCGCTGGCGAGTCCCAGGGCGAACAGCCGCAGATAGCTGAGCACGTCGCCGAAGACCTTGGTGACATTGGTCAGCCCGAGCAGCCCGGTCAGCGCGCGGCGCAGAACAGCCGGCGCGGTATCCACGGGGCCGGTGCCGGAAAACAGCAGCACCAATACCAGCCCCGCCGCAAGCAGAGGCCGTCCGCCGGGCATGGCCTGCCAGAGGCCCAGGCCGCCCAGGATCGCCAGGCACCAGCCCAGCGGCGCCAGCGCTTCCGTCCGGGTGCCGCGTTGCCGGGCGGTGAGGGCGTTGGCGAGCAGCAGATGGCCGGCGCCGACAAAGACGGAGACGGTCATCATCTGCTGGAAGTCGTCCAGGTGCAGCACATGCAGCCGGCCGGGGAGGCTGTGCGGGGCCGGCGTCACGCCGAAGTAGCTTCCCACCGCCACGCCGTAGGCCGCGGAGGCCCCTGCGATCGCCCAGCCCAGGGTACGCAGCCGGCGGCCGCGGGCGGTACGCCCGAGGCGCGGGTGGAAGAGGGCGAGCAGGCCCGCCAGCAGGGCGGCGTAGCCGGCATCGGCCATGATCATGGCAAAGAACGCGGCGAAGGAGAGGAATATCACGGGAGACGGGTCCCAGCCCCGATATCCAGGCATCTGATAGAAGTCGACGATATCTTCGCCGCCGGCCAGCGCGCCCCGGTTGGCGAGCAGCGTGGGCGGCCGCTCGTTGGGTCCCGGCTCCGCCGCGGTCAGCGCCAGGCCGCGGGACTCGGCGAGGCGGGACAGCTCCCCGGTTCGGTGGGCCGGCACCCAGCCCTGGATGGCGAACACACCTTCGCGGTCATAGGTCATGGCCAGGGCGTGCCGCAGGTCGGCGGCATCGGCGGCGTGACCGAGGTGCGTGACGAGCAGCTGGATCCAGCAGGTCAGCGATTCGCGCTCCAGTGCCAGGCTGTCCAGCTCGCTCTCGACCCGGTCCAGGCGCTGCCGCAGCTCGGCGAGGGAGAGTGCCCCGGTGTGGGTGCGCGGCACCGGCAGCTCATCGGCGGCCGGCTCATCCGCCGAGATGACCACGACGAAGCTGTTGCGGGAGTCGCGGTGGACCACCTGCCAGGGACGCCGCAGGCCGCTCAGGCGGCGCATCTTGTAATGTGGCAACACGTAGAACCAGAGTCGCTGGCCCGCCACGTCGTCGAGGTCCGGATAGCGGAACTCGCCCCAGGGCTCCACCTGCTGGATGCGCTGGCGGAGGAAGTCGGCCCAGTCCTCCGCCTGGCGCGTGCGGTGCTGGTTGTTCAGCGCGGCGTTGACCACCTGCTTGAGGTTGAACGCCGCGTCGTCCGTGCGCTGCCGGCGCTTGCGGGGGAAGGCGGCCAGGTACTTCAGCGCGGCCACGGTGCGTTCCGGCTCCGCCGGGGCCGGGCCGGCCTCCCCGGCCAGGGGAATGATGTGCATCACGCCCAGGTCCTGGAGCGTCTGGAGCACCTCGGTCTTCTCGTGCTCCAGGCCGATGACCGTCACGCGTTTGAGCGCCACCACGGTCATGCTCCGATACTCCCGGCGTGCTTGCGCTTGGCGATCTTGGCGCGCACCACGGCGGCACGCTCGGCGTCGGCCAGATGGATCCGGATGCGGCGGATACTGCCGCGCGCGCGGGGGATCAATACTTTCTCGAAGAGGTTCACCCGTTGGGTGAGCTTGTTCACGGCCGCACCGAGGCGGCGGACCACCTCGGCATCCACCTGCTCCTGAAGCCGCAGCCGGACCATGGCCTCCACGGCCTCCCCCGCCGCGTCGACCCAGTGCGGGCGGACCAGCCGCCCGTAGCCGGCCCGTTCGACGGTGACTCCGGTGAGCACGGGAATGTGTACGCCGAGCCGGTTGCCCGTCTCCGTTCGGACGTCGGTGACGCGGACGAGCCCCTGAAGGTCCACCTTCCGGTTGGCGAGCATCGGCAGCGTACGGCTGACCTGCTCCCGACGGCTGCGCATGCGCTCCCGGGTGGCGGCGAGCTCGGCGAGGGCCCCGCGGTGCTCGGCCATGAGCTGGCGTTTTTTCATGTCCAGAACGGGCAGCAGCCGCTGGTAGACCCGCAGGCGCCGGGTCTCCCGCTGCAGAGTGCCCTTGTTAAGCGCCAGCCGCGTCATGGGGCTCCTCGCGCTGCCGGGCGGGATAGTATTTGTCGATCAGCGTCTTCTTCATCACCAGCTCGTCCGGCGCAAAGCACTCCGCCAGTGTCTCCCAGCACCGGTCCAGGGCATCTTCCAGGGGCAGGGAAACCTCCACGTCCATGAAGCGGCGCTCGAAGAGCTCCCCGAACCGCAGCAGGCGCTCGTCGTGTTCGGAGAGCTCGAAGGCCATAGCCCGCTTCTGCTGAGCGTCGCGGGAATCGGCATAGAGGCGGATCATGACGTTCATCAGCTCCGGGTGGTCCTCGCGGGTCACCTTGCCGGCTACGTGCTGGCGCAGACGCGACAGTGAGCCGAACGGGTCGATACGCCGCTGCCGCAGATAGAACTGGCCCTCCGTGATGTAGCCGGTGTTGTCGGGCACCGGGTGAGTGATGTCGTCGCCGGGCATGGTGGTCACGGACAGGATTGTCACCGAGCCGGCACCGCGGAAGTCGCAGGCCTTCTCGTAGCGCCGCGCCAGCTGGGAGTAGAGATCACCGATGTAGCCGCGGTTGGACGGCACGTGCTCCATGGCGATACCCACCTCCTTGAGCGCGTCGGCGAAGGAGGTCATGTCCGTGAGCAGCACCAGCACCCGCTTGCCTTCCTCCACGGCGAAATGCTCGGCGACCGCCAGCGCCATGTCCGGCACCAGCAGCCGCTCCACCACCGGGTCGGAGGCCTGGTTCACGAACATCACCGTGTGGGAGAAGATGCCGGCTTCCTCGAAGGTGCGGCGAAAGAAGTAGTAGTCGTCGTAGATGAGCCCGATCCCGCCGAAGACCAGGACGTCGGCGTCGGTGTGCACCCCGACCCGCGCCAGCAGGGCGTTGTAGGGTTCGCCCGCGACCGAGAAGATGGGGATCTTCTGGCTCTCCACCAGCGTGTTGAAGACGTCGATCATGGGCACGTCGGTGCGGATCATCTTGCCCGGCATCACCCGGCGCATGGGGTTCACCGTGGGGCCGGCGATGTCGACGCCGCGCTCGTCGCCGAGGTCGGGACCGTCGTCAACGGGGTCGCCGTTGCCGCCGAAGATGCGGCCCAGGACGCTCTGGGAGCACTTGACCTGCATCGGGTGGCCGAGAAAGATCACGGCGGCGTCCGTCGACAGCCCCTTGGTGCCGGAGAAGACCTGCAGCGACACCACGTCGCGCAGGATGCGTATGACCTGGGCCAGGGAGCGATCGCCGTCCACCGTCTCGATGACGGCCAGATCCCGGAATCGGGGTCGGTTGCCCCGGTGCCGGGTATCCTCGGGCACCCGGACCTCCAGGATGTCGCCGACGATGTTCAGAATGTTGCGATAGCGGCTCAACGGCCCGGTCATGACGGGGCACCTTCGAATGTCGCAGGCTGGCAGGGTACTGGTCTGCAGCCGGAATGGGCTCAGTCTAGGGCATGGGCGGGGAACGCGCTTGATCGGGATCAAACGCGAACGGGGCTGCGGGATACCGGGCGCGCGCCGCGGCATTGCTGGGAACGGCGGGACGGCTTCGCTATGCTGCGTGGGCGGCCGCGACGCGGGATTCGCTGCACGGCCGCGCCGGTCGGGTTTTGCCAGGAGGCCGCAATGGCGGAGAAAGAGGGCAGGGGGCACTACAAACCGGGCAAAGGCAAGTTTGCCGTGCTCGGGCTGGGCAATTTCGGGGTGACCGTCGCGCGCCATCTCCAGGAGCTCGGGAACGAGGTACTGGTGGTGGATCAGGACGATCAGCGCATCGGTTCCCTGGCCGAGGAGTTCACCCACGCCATCGCCGCCGACGTCAGCGACGAGCGGGTACTCGAGGAGCTGGGGCTGGGTGATTTCGACGTGGCGGTGGTGGCCATCGGCGAGGACCTGGAGTCCAATGTCCTGTGCACGCTGGCGCTCAAGCATCTGGGCGTACCCCAGGTATGGGTGAAGGCGGTAAGCCCCCAGCATCATCGCATCCTCGGTAAGCTCGGCGCGGACCGCATCGTTCACCCGGAGTACGAGATCGGCGTCCACGTGGCCTATTCGCTGAACTATCCCTTCGTGCAGGAATACATCAGCCTCGGCAACGATTACTTTGTCGTCGAGCTGCAGCTCACCGAAGCGCTGGAAGGCAAGACCCTCGCGGAAGTGGACCTGGCCGGACGCTTCGAAGTGGAGTTCCTGGCGCTCAAGCGCGGCGGCACGCTGATGCGGGACGAGGCGGACGCGGCGGCGCTGAGGAAGGGCGACCACCTGGTGGTACTGGGACGGCAGAGCAAACTGCAGGCGCTCAGCGAGATCCTATGAAGCGCTGGTTGGCGCGATACGCGTTGCCGCGGGGCCGTCACCGGCGAGTCGTCCACCTGTCGCCGCCGGCCACCCTGGCGCTTGGCTTCGTCGGGCTGATCGCCATCGGCGCGGCGCTGCTGAAGCTGCCCGTATCCACGGTCCATCCCATCGGGTGGCTCGACGCGGCGTTCACGGCTACTTCGGCCGTCACCGTCACCGGGCTGGTGGTGGTGGACACGGCGGCGACATTCACCCGCTTCGGCGAGACGGTGATCGCGTTGCTGATTCAGCTCGGCGGGCTGGGACTGATGACCTTCGCCGTGCTGGTGCTCTCGGCGCTGGGACAGCGGCTCGGGCTGCGCCATCAGCTGCTGCTGCGCGATGACCTCAACCAGACGTCCCTGGGCGATCTGGCCGGCCTGGTGCGGATCATCCTCGCTCAGGTGCTGATCTTCGAGGTGCTCGGCATGGTGCTCCTGGCCCTGCGCTGGGTCCCGGCCCAGGGCTGGACAGACGGCCTCTTCAATGCCTTCTTCCATGCCATTTCCGCCTTCAACAATGCCGGCTTCGCCCTATTCCCGAACAGCCTGTCGCAGTGGCTGGGCGATCCCGTGGTGAACCTGGTGATCCCGGGACTGTACATCGCCGGCGGGCTCGGGTTCGCCGTCATCCACGAGCTGCGCAGCAGACGCAGCTTGCGCCACCTGTCGCTGCATACCAAGCTGATGCTGGCCGGCACCCTGGCACTGAACCTCTGGGCGTTCTGCGCGTTCCTCGGGCTGGAATGGAGCAACCCGGGGACACTCGGGGGTCTGCACAACCTCGGCGACAAGCTGTGGGCCGCCTGGTTCCAGGCCACCACGACCCGCACGGCGGGCTTCAACACGCTCGATTTCAGCCAGGTGCGGGACGGCACCGCGCTGATGACGATCTCGCTGATGTTCATCGGCGGCGGCAGCACGTCCACCGCCGGCGGCATCAAGGTGACCACGTTCATGGTTCTCGTGTTCGCCACGGTCGCTTTCCTGAGGCGGCGTGAAACGCCGGTGGCCTTCGGCCGCAGCATAGGCGCGCCGGACGTGCTGAAGGTGCTCGCGCTCACGTTCGTCAGTCTGCTGACGGTGATGATCGGCACCTTCCTGCTCGCCGTCAGTCAGGGGCTGCCCTTCCTGGACGTTGCTTTCGAGTCGGCCTCCGCGTTCGCTACCGTTGGGCTCTCGCGAGGGGTGACCGGCGAGCTCAACGCCTTCGGCCAGGTGGTGCTGATGGTCCTGATGTTCGCCGGCCGCGTGGGGCCGCTGTCTCTGGGCTTCCTGCTGGCCACCCCGGCCCGGCGGCTGCTGCGCTATCCGCAGCAGCATGTCTACCTGGGCTAGCGAGTGGGGAATTGCCCAGCGCTTCGCTACTTGTTCTCGGCTGTATTCGGGGCCGGCGGTCTGCCCGCCCGGGCCAGCAGGAAGTCGCCGTCCTGGTAGGGAATCCGCTCGATCACGGTCACGGGGAACGGCATTCGTTCCAGCAGCCGCCGGTTGTCGATATGCACCAGCAGGTAGGGGCTGGCGAGCTGGCCCCGGCGATCGTAGCGCGCATCAGGCACCACCGTACCCGTGCGGTCATAGAACCACACGGCGTGGGGAATGCTGCCCAGGGCCTGCACATGATCGACACCGGCCGGCAGCTCGCCGCGGATGTGGGCGAGTATGGCCGGCACGTCGTCGTGCTGGCGGACGATGCGTTCCTTCTCGTGGGGGATGTGGTACGTGATCTCTCCGATGCGGAACAGCATCCCGAATCCCACCGTCGCCGCAAACAGCAGTACCGCGGTCTCCCGGCGGCGGCGGGCGACCAGGTAGCCGATGCCGGCCAGCGCGGCGCCGCCCAGCGCCATGGTGAAGGCGGGCGGCGTGATCGGGCCGGCGATGCGCGGAAACAGTCCCGGAATGGACAGCAGCACCAGCAGCGCCGCCAGGATGGTGCTCAGCAGCAGCAGGAAGTGGGCGGTGGCGCGCGCCAGCCCGTGCACGCCCCGGGACAGGCGTTCCGGCGCGCGGATATAGGTTTCGAACATCATGGCGGCGAGCACCAGGGCGGTCGGAAACATGGGCTGGAAATAGCGCACCTCGGTCTCCGAGCGGAACCAGTAGATGGGCAGATTGACCAGCGTGACCACGATGGCGAACACGTAGAGGCGGCCATAACGCTCATGCAGCGCGCGCCTGACGGAACGCCAGGCGAGGGGCAGGAGCAGCAGTGACAGCGGTGCCGCGCCCAGCAGCAGGTCGCCCGGATAGCGGAAGAACTGGATGAGGTATTGCAGCCAGTGGGTGGACAGGTCGCGCTGCAGCACCTGATGGTTGAAGTTGGCCAGCCACGCCTCGAGGCCGACGCGATCGAGCACCGCGCCGAGCCACAGACCGATCAGGCCGACCGTCACCGCGGCAGCTATCAGGTGGCCCGCGGAGAACAGCTCCTTGAAACGCCGCTGGGTGAGCAGGAAGGCGCCGATGCCGAGGTAATAGAAGATCAGGGCTGGCTCGCGTTTGGCGAGGTAGGCCGCGACCACCAGCAGCGCCGGCGGCAGCCACAGCGCCAGCCCGCGGCGTCCCCGGTCGTCCAGCTCGTACCACAGCCACAGGCTGGCGCTGACCAGCAGCATGAACGTGTTCTCGGTCACCGCCAGGGTCGCCACGCGCATCATCTGTCCGGCGACCAGGATCGACAGGCCGAGCAGCCACCGGCCGCCGGGGCCCAGGCGGCGCCCGGCAGTGAATACCATCAGCAGTGCGGTCAGGGCGAGGGTGATGACGGAGGGCAGCCGGGCGGTGAACTCGGTGACGGTGCCTCCCGGCAGGCTGGTGGCGGCGATCAGCCAGTTGAACAGCGGTGGCTTGGACAGGTAGACGCGGTCCGCCAGGTGAGGCACCAGGTAGTCCCCGCTGTCCATCATGTTGCGGGCAATGACCGCCTTGCGGGTTTCCTCGTGAACCATGTCGGTGTAGCCCAGCCAGGGCAGGTACAGCGCCGCCGCCAGCACGACCAGACAGGCCGCGAGGAGGGCGCCGGCGCGCCAGGGAGGCTTACGAGGGTTACTGCTTTCGTTCAACAGACCGGTCTCCAGCCAGGTACCGAACAATGACATCCAAGCCGTCCGTGCTCCGCAACGGAAACACCGGAGACAATTCCCTAGTAGGTGCGTGCATGCCGCTTTCCAAGTGTCTGGCCGGTCACGAGGCAACCGCGCCCGGCCTGGCCGCTTGCGAAAACGGAGCACTGCCCGTGTCATGACCACGGCGAGGGACACACCCAGCACGCCAATGCCCTATGGCCTGCAACCGGGTGCGCAAGCGCGCGAGCTCCTTCCCGGCGTGCTGCAGGCGGCCGCGGACGCCCGAGAGCGGGGCGCGACCGTCTTCAAGAGCATGCTGCCGCGGTCCGCGGCGAAGCTCCGCGAGCATTGCCCGCGTCCGCCGGTAAGCCGCCTCCGCCAGGCGCGCATCCATCGCCGTAGACTCCCGGCATTGGGGACCTTGGCTAGCCTCCACCTGCGCCCTCCTCGAACAGCTGCGTATTGTGCTCCGCCAGCCGTTGGTAGAACTCGGCGTCGGCGGTCACGCCCAGCACCGCCTCCAGGATCGGCATCGCCACGATCGGGAAGACGGCCAGGCTGACCAGCGAGAGGGTGGTAAGTTGGGGGTCCAGGTCCTCCCGCAGCCGTCCGCCGCGGATGGACTGGGCGATCCGCGGCGGTAAGGTGGCCCGGAGCCGTGGAGCGATCCGCTCGACGAATATGGACCGGGCCTCACCGTCGGCGGCAAGGATGTCACGGACGATGAGCCGAGGCAGCCAGGGCCGCTCCCGCGCTACGTCGGCGTACATACGGAACAGCTCGGCGACCAGGTCGGGACCGGCGGCATCCCCGGTGAGCGCCTGCTGTCGCGCCAGCAGTGGTTCCAGCGCGTCCGAAAGCACCTGGGTGTAGAGACCCGGCTTGTTGCCGAAGTAATAATGGATCATGGCCGAGTTGACACCCACGGCATCCGCAATGGAGCGCAGGCTGGTGCCGTGAAAACCCCGCACGGCAAAGGCTCTGGTGGCAGTGTCGAGCAGCAGCCCCCGCACGTTTCGAGCATCTTCGGTAGCCGGGCGGCCCGGGCCGCCGCAGTTCCGCGTTTCATCGTGGCTATTGTTCATGGTGCCTATATTAATTAAGCAGATGATTAATACAAGATGGCCTTTGAGTGTTCGCTCTTTTGCCGGGGAGGCACGCCCGTCTATGCTTCGGACATACGGCTGCGTAGGTGGGCATCGGTTCGCTGCGGGATCGGTCACGTCAGGTGGCGCGCTGAAGCCGCGAGACATGAGGGTGAGAGGTGACGACGTGGACTTCGACAGCTACCGGCGTCATGACGCCGCGGGCCTTGCGGAGCTGGTTCGCAAAGGGGAAGTAACGGCTGCCGAGCTGCGCGCATGCGCGCAGCGGCGACTGGAAGCGGTAAACCCGACGATCAACGCCGTTGTCCGACGCCTGGAGCGCGACACGGAGGAGCCGCATGGAGAGCGATCCGGCTCGTTCCACGGCGTGCCGTTCCTGCTGAAAGACCTGGTCCAGGACGTTGCGGGCGAGCCCACGAGCCGTGGTTCCCGCGCCTATCAGGGAACGCCGGCGGACGTAGATGCGACCTATACCCGGCGAGTCCGCGCTGCCGGCATGACGTTGCTGGGCAAGACCAACACGCCGGAGCTGGGACTGAAGGCCGTCACTGAGAACCGCCTGTTCGGGGCCACGCGCAACCCCTGGGATACGAGCCGGACACCCGGGGGCTCGAGCGGCGGCTCGGCGGCGGCGGTGAGCGCGGGTATCGTACCCATGGCCGGCGGCAACGACGGCGGCGGGTCCATACGCATTCCGGCGTCCTACTGCGGCCTGTTCGGTCTGAGACCGAGCCGCGGCCGCGTACCCGCCGGTCCGGCGGTGGCCGAAGTCTGGGAGGGGGCCTCCAGCGATCATGTGCTGACGCGGAGCGTCCGCGACAGCGCGGCCATGCTCGACGTGCTGCGGGGCGCCGACACCGGTGCTCCGTTCGAGATAGCGGCGCCGTCCGGTCCCTATGCGCTGGCCGCGCACGAACCCCCCGGGACGCTGCGCATCGCATTGTGCACGGAATCGCCCGTCGGCGGCAGCGTTCATCCCGAGTGCCGAGAGGCCGCGGAGGGGGCGGCCCGGCTGTTGGAGTCTCTCGGCCACGAGCTGGAGCCCGTGACCTGGCCGGTGGATGGCATGGCGCTGGCGGACAGCTTCTTCAAGCTCTATTTCGGGCAGGTTGCCGCCATGGCCCGGGAGCGGCGCTCTCGTGATTTCGAGCTCGACACTCGGGTGCTCGCCATGCTGGGGCGGAGTTTGAACAGCGCCGAATACGTGGCCGCCAGGGAGCGGTGGAACGACTTTTCCCGCCGCATGGGGCAGTTCTTTCAGCGATTCGACGTATTCCTTACGCCCACCGTGGCGGCGCTCCCCGCACTTATCGGCGAGACCGACACCCCGGCATTGGAGCGGTTGCTGGTCCGTCCTTTCCTGTGGCTGCGTGCGGGCCGGCTGCTGATGAAGGCGGGGGTCGTCGAGCAGCTGGCTTTTCGCAGCCTGCGGCGGACGCCGTTTACCCAGCTCGCCAACCTCACCGGCAGTCCGGCCATGTCGGTGCCGCTGCACTGGACTGCGGATGGCCTGCCGCTCGGCAGCCATTTTCAGGCCCGCTTCGGTGACGAGACCACCCTGTTCCAGCTGGCGGCGCAGCTGGAACAGGCCCGCCCCTGGTTCGACCGGGTTGCACCTCTTTAGACTCGGCCCGGCCCGCGCGGATAGCGCCGCCAGCCCGGCCGCGACATTGATCTGGGGCAATACGACGCAGCCGGGTATGTGGGGCAATGGCAGAAGGCCCGCCGTCGGAGAAAGGCCCCATGAAGCAGCACGGCGATCTGCCCGACCTGGGCGCCCAGGACCCTGAGCGCCGGAACTCGCCCGTTGCCGAGGAAGGCGACGACGATTCCGATGTGCTGCGGCAGGCGATACCGGGTGAGCCGTTCTGCTGTTTCAACGACACGGACTTTCCGCACGGGGCCTACATACGCACCGGTACGGTAATCCTGCGCTGCGACCGGGGAATCTGGGTGCCGGTCGGGCCCTCCGATCCGGACAATCCTTGAGCGGAGGCGGTGTATGAGCAACGAACTCGACCCCATTGAGGGGCAGTGGTACTGGCACCACGACAAGGGACAGGCCTTCGTCGTCGTGGCGGTCGACGGCAATTCGGTTGAGATACAGCACTATGACGGCGACCTGGAGGAGATGGAGCTCGCCGTATGGCGGGATCTGGAGATCGAGACCAGCGAGCCGCCGGAGGACTGGACGGGGCCCGTGGATGACGTGGAGACCGACGACCTCGGATACTCCGATGCCGCCATGGAGCGCCAGCACTGGGCCGAGCCCGGCGAGGACTACCGCCGGCGGCGCGAGGGCTGGGCCAACGAGCCCCAAGACCGCGCCGAGGAAGAAGAGGACGAGGAAGCCGGCGAGCCTCGCGAAGAGGCTGAATAGGGGCGTGCGTCCTTACGGCGTTGCGCGGTGCAACCACCCGGTTGAATTGCCGGGCGGGGCCGCGCCGGTGGTCGAGTTCCGCTCGGGCGGCGCGGACATGGGCCGGAAACCGGTCTTTCGCACTGCTTCAGGGTACCGCTGCAGGAGATGAAGTATGAGTGAAAAAAAGATCGCCACCATTCTGTCCAAACAGTCGTTCTTCCACGGCTTGAGCTCGGAGTTCATTGACTTCCTGAGCGGGCATGCCGTGGAGCGGAAGCTGCGGAAGGGGGAGATCCTATTCGAACACGGTCAGCCCGCCGATCGTTTCTACCTGTTGCGCGACGGGCGGATCACCATCGAGGTACCCGCCATCTCCGGCCCGTCCCTGGTGGTGCAGTCCCTCGGGCCGGACAAGCTTCTGGGCTGGTCCTGGCTCATCCCCCCATACAAGTGGAGCTTTCAGGCCCGGGCCGAGGAAGACTGCGAGGTCCTGGAATTCGACGGCAAGGCGATCCTGGATCGCTGTGAGAGCGAGCCCCGCTTTGGCTACGAAATTCTCAAGCGCTTCTCGTCACTCATGTCCGAACGCCTCGAGGCGGCCCGGACCAAGATGATGGAGGAGTGGAATCCGCCCGGATTCGCCTGAACGAACGCCATCGGCTCCTGCCTCTCCCTGCACCGCGGACGAAGCCCGCCGGCTCCGGCCGGCGGCCATGGTCGCCGCCCGCGCGTCGGTTCGCCGACCGTGGTGGCGTCGCTGTTGACCTGGGTCAGTGCACTGAGGTCCCAGGCGCGCAGAATGAAAGATGTACTGCGGACTCGTTGAATCAGGACGCTGAAGATCAACGCCCCGATCCCTGTCCCGTGGCTCTTCCGTCGATCGCCCGAATACGGGCGGGAGGATTCCCATGGCGACTTCGAGATTACGATTTGCACTCGGCGCGTGGCTTCTGGCGCTCCTCGCTGCCCCCTGGGGCGGGGCCGCGGCCGGTAGCGGCGCGGATTACAGGAGTGTCAAGACCGTAGACGGTATGTCCGTCTATTTCTCGGTCACTTCGGCCGAATCAATCCGTCAGCACTTTCGAAAGCACTCGGCCGAACGAAAGATGCACGGCGGGCCACCCGATGTGCCCCACGTACACCACATTATGGTGACCGTTGTAGACAGATCGAGCGACCGGCGGGTGGCCGACGCCCACGTGACGGCGCGCCTGATCGTTCCGGCGCGGGATCTGTCGTCACGGCGCAGGCCGCTGGAGCCCATGAAGATCGGCGATGCGGTCTCGTACGGCAGCTATGTTGCGATGGGCGTATTCGGTACGTATCGGGTCAACGTCACGGTGGAGATACCCGGCAAGCCGGCGCTGCACACGTCGTTTCTGTATGACCACGAACCTGCCGGTCATGGCAGATGACTGGGCGCGGCCGTCCAGCGGGAGGGAACGTCGTAGACAGTTTCGCGTCGATTGAGGTAAGCGGCATGCAATGGCGTGCCGCCGCAACTTAGCGGCGGGTCGACGCCTGCGGGAGTGCGGTGTCGCTCGCGAGCCCCGACATTCGTTCGTTCGCGCCCACGGGAGATGCCTGATTATGAATGATGCCCAATTGCAATTCGACGGCAGGAGCTACGACACCCATACGGTGGACAGCACTCTGGGGAACACCGGGATCGATATCAGGACGCTGAGGTCAGCCACGGGAGGGGTCACCTTCGATCCCGGCCTCGCCAATACCGCCGCGTGCCGCAGCGCTATCACGTTCATTGACGGCGATCACAGCCGGCTCCTCTACCGAGGCTATCCGATCGAGGATCTGGCGGCGCGATGCAGCTTCGCCGAGGTCTGCTACCTGCTCATATACGGCGAGCTGCCCACCACGGAGCAGAAGCGTGTTTTTTCAGAAACATTGACTTACCACACGCTCCTGCACGAAGACATGAAGAAGTTCTTCGAAGGTTTTCCACCAACGGCGCATCCCATGGCGATCCTCTCTTCCATGATCGCGTCGCTGTCAACCTATTATCCGGATGCCGACACCGAAACGCAGCTCGAGCTCAATGCCTGTCGTCTGATCGCCAAGGCGAAGACCATCGCCGCGTTCGCCTACAAGAAGTCCATCGGTCAGCCCTTCGTGTATCCGCGCAACGACCTGAGCTACGCCGCGAACTTCCTGCACATGATGTTCGCGGTGCCGGCGGAGACCTACGAGGTGCAGAAGGTCAAGGAAGACGTCCTGAACATGCTGCTGATCCTGCACGCGGACCATGAGCAGAACTGCAGCACCTCGACCGTCCGTGCCGTGGCCAGCTCCCGGGCGAACCTGTTCGCCGGCATTTCCGCCGGGGTCTCGGCGCTCTGGGGGCCCCTGCACGGCGGCGCCAATCAGGCGGTCATCGAGATGCTGGAGCAGATCCAGCGCGAAGGCGGGGACTACCGCAAATTCGTGGACAAGGCCAAGGACAGGAACGACCCGTTCGTGCTCATGGGCTTCGGCCACCGGGTGTACAAGAGCTACGACCCCAGGGCGCGGGTGCTCAAGAGCAGCTTCGACCGGCTCATCGACGCAATCGACGTGGACGACGACCTGCTGAACCTGGCCCGCGGCCTGGAAGAGGCGGCGCTCAACGACGACTTCTTCACCGAGCGGGGCCTCTATCCCAACGTGGACTTCTACAGCGGGCTCGTCTACCGGGCGCTGGGGATTCCTTCCGCGATGTTCCCCGTGCTGTTCGCCCTGGGCCGGCTACCGGGGTGGATCGCCCATTATCTGGAGCTGCGCAACGACCCGGACACGCGAATCTGGCGGCCCCGTCAGATCTACGTGGGCGCGCGTGAGCGTGCATTCGTGCCTCTCGACGAGCGCGGCTAAGCGTCCCGGGCGGCCGGTGCGAGGCTTCTCTTCCGGGGACATCGACAGGCGGCCGCCCGAAGACGGCCGCCTCTGTCTGTGCGGTTTCGGGCTAGCGCTCGTCGGGCTGGCGAGCGGACGGCTCGGCGGCCCGGCCGTGCCCCGGCCGTTCCGAGAGGTGCAACTCCACCCACATGGCGTTGATGATGCCGACGCTGCAGGCGAAGAGCACACCGAGTATCCAGGCGAAATACCACATGGCTGGTCTCCTCAATACGCCGTATCGGTGTTCTGCCGGACGTAGGCCTCGGTGACCTTGCCCCGCAGTTTCCGGTAAACCCATGCGGTGTAGCCGGCCACGATGGGCAGGAACACCGCAGTCACGATGGTCATCGTCAGCAGTGTGCCCCGGCTCGAGGTGGCGTCCCACAGGGTCAGGCTGGAGTCGGGCGATACGCTGGACGGCATGATAAAGGGGAACAGGCTCAACCCCGCGGTGGCGATGATGCCCAGCACGGCGACCGCCGTCGCAACGAACGTCAGACCCTCGGCGCGGCTGCGGTTGAACACCAGGGCCAGCACGGCGCCCAGATAGCCGAGCACGGGCGCCGCGATCGTCCACGGATGGGCGCCGTAGTTGACCATCCAGGCACCGGTTTCCCGGACCACTGTCTTGGCCAGCGGATTGGACGGCCCCGACGGGTTGACGACGCTGGCGATGGAGAAGCCGTCAAGCCCGTAGGCGGCCCAGAAGCCGCCGACGGTGAACAGCGCCACAAGCGCCACCGCAGACCAGGATAGCACCGTCCGGGCGCGCTCCCGGACGGTGCCGTCACTCTTGAGGACCAGGAACGCGGCGCCGTGCATGAGCAGCATGGCCAGCGAGGTCAGCCCGCAGAGCAGGGCGAAGGGATTGAGCAGGCCGAAGAAGCCGCCGTGATAGACGATTCGGAGCTCGTCGGTGTACTCGAATGGCACGCCCACCAGGAGATTGCCGATAGCCACACCGAACACCAGGCTGGGTACGAAGCCGGACACGAACAGGGCCCAGTCCCAGGTGGCGCGCCAGCGGGGATCGCTGATCTTGTTGCGGAAGTCGAATCCCACCGGGCGCAGTATCAGCGCCACCAGCACCAGCAGCATGGCGAAGTAGAATCCCGAGAACGCCGCCGCGTAGACCAGCGGGAACGCCGCGAAACTGGCGCCGCCGGCGGTGATCAGCCACACCTGATTCCCATCCCATACCGGTCCGATGCTGTTGATGGCGATGCGGCGCTCGGTGTCGGTACGCGCCACCAGGGGGAGCTGGGCGGCGATGCCCAGGTCGAATCCGTCCATGACGGCGAAACCCACCAGCAGGGCCGCCATCAGCGCCCACCAGATCAGCCGAAGCACTTCGTAGTCCAGAGTCATGGTCAGGCCTCCGTGGTCGGAGTAGCGGCGGAAAGCGCGTCTTCCGGCGCGGTGACGGATTTCTTCAATGCGTCGTCCGGTCCCATGCGGGCGTAGCGCACCATCAGGAACGCATCCACCACCGCCAGCACCGAATAGAAGATGATGAAGCCGATCAGGCTGGCCAGGACCATGCCGCCGGAAACGCTGGAGGCGGCGATGTGGGTGGGCAGGATGCCTTCGATAGCCCACGGCTGGCGGCCGCCCTCCGCCGTGTACCAGCCCAGCTCCGCGGCCAGCCAGGGCAGGGGCAGCGCGTACAGGGCAAGGCGCAGGAACCATCGGTAACGCTCGAAGCGCTGGGTTGCCGAGACGTAGAACGCGAAGGCGAACAGGGCGATGAAGAAAAAGCCCAGCCCGACCATGATCCGGAACGTCCAGAATAGCGCCGTGACGGGCGGAATGGTCAGCTGCGCCGCCCGGTGGATGTCGGCCTGTGTGGCCTGCAGCGGATCGTCCAGGAATTGCCTGAGCAGTAGCGCATAGCCCAGGTTCTCCTGGTTGTCGGCGAGCTGGGCGCGGGCGGTGGTGTTGTCCCGGTCCTTACGCAGCGTCTGCAGCCCGCGGTAGGCGATCAGCCCGGAGCGCACCCGGGTCTCGGCGCGTTTGACCAGGTCGTTGATGCCCATGACCGGCTGGTCCACCGAGCGGGTGGCGATCAGCCCGAGCATGTAGGGGATGCGCACGGCGTAGTCGGTTTCCCGCTTGGCCACGTCCGGTATGCCGAACAGGGTGAACGAAGCCGGCGCCGGTTCCGTCTCCCACATGGCTTCCATGGAGGCGAGCTTCATCTTCTGGTGCTCGGTGGTGAGGTAGCCGCTCTCGTCGCCGAGGACCACCACTGACAGCGCCGATGCCAGACCGAAGCTAGCCGCCACGGCGAGGCTGCGCTTGGCGAACGGCAGATGACGGCGCCGCAGCAGGTAGAAGGCGCTGATGGAGAGCACGAACATAGCGCCGGTCACATAGCCGGCGCTCACCGTGTGCACGAACTTGGCCTGGGCGACGGGGTTGAAGATCACCGCGAAGATGTCGGTGACCTCCATGCGCATCGTTTCGGGGTTAAACACCGCGCCCACCGGGTTCTGCATCCAGCCGTTGGCGATCAGGATCCACAGGGCCGAGAGGTTGGACCCCAACGCCACCAGCCAGGTCACGGTCAAGTGCTGGCGTCGGGTGAGCCGGTCCCAACCGAATATCATCAGCCCGACGAAGGTGGACTCCAGGAAGAAGGCCATGAGGCCCTCGATGGCCAGCGGCACGCCGAAGATGTCGCCCACGTAGTGCGAGAAGTAGGCCCAGTTGGTGCCGAACTGGAACTCCATGGTGATGCCGGTGGCGACCCCCATGGCGAAGTTGATGGCGAAGAGCTTGCCCCAGAACTTCGTCATGTCCCGCCAGATCTCCCGGCCGGTCATGACGTAGACGCTTTCCATGATGGCCAGGATGAACGACAGCCCCAGGGTCAACGGCACGAACAGGAAGTGATACATGGCCGTCAGGCCGAACTGTATCCGCGACAGCAGAACCGGATCTAACTCCATGGGTGCATTACCTCGCGACTGATTGCGATTCGGAAACCGGCGGTTTCAGCAGCTGGTGGGACACCGTGTCCGCGTCGACCGCGACGCGCTGGTCGGGTCCGAAGAAGAGGCACCAGATCAGGGCGAGCGCCGCGAGCTTGACCGCCAGCACCACGGCGATTTCCCGGCCCAGTCGTCGGTCTTTGATGGACATCCCGGGCGCTACCGTACGCCTGATGGTGGCATGTCCGGGGCGGGGAAGCGCCGCGCGGAAGGCGGGGACACCTTGGCGCTGCGGCTACCGCGGCGGACAGCGGCGGACACGGTGGCACCGTCGCAAGCCGGTCCCCGGTGCGCCCGCGTTGCGAGCGTGGGACACGACCTGAGCCCGTCGTCCATCGTCCCTCCAATCAAGGCGAACCTTGCCCGAGTGAGCGCTGCCCCGCAGGCACCGGGGCAAATCCGACTCCCCCAAGCATAGGGAGACACGCGCGACGGAGGTTGATCAACATCAAGAAATGGCCGTGCGGTGCCGATGACGGAACGTCGGCCGGCCCGCGTTGGCGACGCGGGCACGGTGGGTGCGGTAAGCTTTGGCGAGACGTCATAAAGATGCGGTAACTCCATGACGCACTGGGCGCGATACCTCAATTACGGCCTCCTGGTCTGGTCCGGAGCGGCGTTGGGCGGCGGTCTCTTCGCCCGGCTCGCGGACAGCCCGACGCTCGGAGCGTGGCTGTGGATCGCCGCCATCGCGGTGATGGTGGCCGCGGTGGCCTGGGAGATCGGCCGCGACCTTCTGCGGCGTGCCGGTGGCGTCGACGTGCTGGCCCTGGCTGCCTTGCTGGGCTCGCTGGCGCTCGGCGAATACCTGGCAGGAGCGGTGATAGCGCTCATGTTCGCCAGCGGCCGGGCTCTTGAGGATTATGCCGGACAGCGCGCACGACGGTCGCTCTCGGCGCTGTTGACGCGTGCACCCCAGCAGGCATGGCGCTATCGCGGCGAGGCGCTGGAGCAGGTCCCGGTGGCCGAAGTGGAGCCCGGCGACCGGCTGCTGGTCCGCCCGGGCGATATGGTCCCGGTGGACGGCATCGTACGCGGCGAGTACGCCGTGCTCGACGAGTCGGCGCTCACCGGAGAATCGGCGCCGGTGGAGCGCCGTGCGGGCGACGCCGTGGGCAGCGGTGTGATCAATGCCGGCTCGCCTTTCGATATCGTGGCGGTCGCCACGGCGGCGGAGAGCACCTATACGGGCATCATCCGGCTCGTCGAGGAGGCCCAGCGCAGCCGGTCCCCCTTTACCCGGCTTGCCGACCGCTACGCCCTGTGGTTCGTGCCGCTTTCCCTGGGTATTGCCGGTGCGGCCTGGCTGTTCTCCGGCGATCCGGTCCGGGCGCTGGCGGTCGTGGTCGTGGCGACACCCTGTCCACTGCTGCTGGCGGCACCGGTGGCCGTGGTTTCCGGCATCTCCCGGGCCGCCCGGCGCGGCATCCTCATCAAGAACGGCGCCGCCCTGGAAGCCCTTGCGGCGGTCCGCGTGGTGCTGTTCGACAAGACCGGCACCCTGACCACCGGCATGGCGCGGCTCACGGGTATCGAGAGCCGCGGGGAGATCGGTCCGGATGAGGTGCTGCGCTTCGCAGCATCGCTGGAACAGGCATCCCAGCATGTCAGCGCCGAGGCCATCGTCGGCGAGGCGCGCCGAAGGGGCCTGTCCCTGAGCCTGCCGGAGCGAGTGCACGAGCGGCCCGGACAGGGGATGCAGGGCGAGGTGGACGGCCACCGGGTGGTGGTCGGCAGTCACGGCTGGATCGCCGGGGAGATCGCGGATACCGGCTGGCTGCGGCAGGTATCGCGGCGGGCTTCCTACGAGGGCGCCTCACCGGTTTTCGTCCTGTTGGACGAGCGGCCGGTGGGCGCGCTGCTGCTGGCCGACCGCATCCGTACCGAGAGCCCCAGGGTGCTGCGGGCACTGCATCGCGCCGGTATAGGCCGGACCATCATGGTCAGCGGCGACCGTCAGGACGTGGCGGAGACCATTGCCACAGCGCTGGGGGTGGACACGGTGCTCGCGGAACGTTCGCCGGCGGACAAGGTGGCCGCAGTGCAGGCCGAGCGCGCCGAGGCGGTCACGATGATGGTGGGAGACGGCATCAACGACGCACCGGCTCTCGCCGCTGCCCACGTGGGAGTGGCCATGGGGGCGCGCGGGGCCGGTGCGTCGTCCGAGGCGGCGGGCGTGGTGCTGCTCGTGGACCGGCTGGACCGGCTGGTGGAGGCGCTGCTGACGGCACGCCGCTCGCGGTCCATCGCCCGGCAGAGCGTCATGGCCGGCATGGCATTGTCCCTGACGGCCATGGCGGTCGCCGCGGTCGGTTATCTGCCGCCCGTGAGCGGCGCCCTGGTGCAGGAAATCATCGACGTGGCGGTGATCCTGAACGCGCTGAGGGCGCTGGCGCCGGCTACCGGGCTGCGCGAGCGGGCGCGGCTGGACCCGGAGACGGCCCGCCGGCTCAAGGCCGAGCACGACGCGCTCGCCCCACTTATCGACCGACTGGAGGAGTCGGCCGCCGGCCTGGCCCGGCTCGAGCCGGTGGCAGCCGCCAGGGAGCTTCAGGGGGTGCGCCGGATGCTCAGGGACGAGCTGATGCCCCACGAACGCGAGGACGAGAAGCAGCTCTATCCGCGCATGGCCGAGCTGCTGCCGGGCAGCGATCCGCTCGCCGCCATGAGCCGGACTCACCGGGAGATCTTTCACCTGGAGGGCCTTTTCGCGCGTATCGTCAACGACATGCCGGAGCAGGGCCCGGAAACCCAGCAACTGGCGGAGCTGCGGCGGCTGCTCTACAGCCTCGCGGCCATCCTGCGCCTGCATTTCGCGCAAGAGGAGGAGCTGTTCGAGACACTGGCGGATGAGCCGCTCGGCCATGACGGCGCGTCGAAAGCGGCATAGCCGTCTTTGGCTCGCAGCGCTGCTGGCTGCCGGCTTGGTCAGCGGCTGCGGCACCCTGAAAACCCTCGGCCGGGTGAACGGCGGAGGTCCGCTGGTATTCGGCGGCACCGACCTGGACCTGGTCGGTATCCGCGCCAACCCTCTGACCCTGGAGCGGTACCGGGTCGAGTACGGTCTGATGCCACCGGTCCGTCCCTGGCTGGATCTGCCGCTGTCGTTGGCGGCCGATACGGTCTGTCTCCCGATCACCATCCCCATCGAGATCTATCGGGCCGCCGCGGGCTACTGACGACAGGCGCTCCGGAAAATTGCGCCGGAGCTTGATGCAGGCCACACCCTCACGCCGGAAGGGCGGCACCGGTGCCCCGCTGGGCCATGCAGCCCACCGGGGCAGGCGTTTGATGGGAAGCTACGTGCCGGGGGTGACCTCGTCGATAACGCCGCTCCCCGTGGCGATGCCCGCGGGGTGCGGGGCATACGGCGGCAGCATGAAATGGTGCCTCCCGGCGGGGCTTGCGGGGAACTGCTGTGCGCCACGTTGACTTGAGGCAACTCATCGGTGGGCTGGGTGTGTGTGAATGGAGGGGCAACTCGCCCTCTGCCGCCGCGGTTGAGCGCCTTGTGCAGACGGATGGAGGAGAGCATGTACGACTTCCTCGAACAGGGTTCCAGGCTGCTGCGCGCCGCCGGGGAGCTGGGCGGGATCGACCCGCATGTCATCGAACGCCTCGCGGCGCCCGTCCGCATTCTGGCGTTCCGCATTCCGCTGCGCATGGACGACGGCAGCCGCCGCATCTTTGATGCCTACCGCGTCCGCTACAACGATGCGCTCGGACCGTCCCGGGACGGCACCCGAATCACGCCGGAGCTGGAACTGGACGAGGTCAAGGCGCTGGGGCTGCTCATGACGGTCAAGCATGCGGCGGGGCATATTCCGGCCGGAGGGGGCAAGGGCGGTATTGCCGCCGATCCGCGGGAGCTGTCCAGGCGCGAGTATGAGCGGCTCTGCCGGGGCTACGTCCAGGAGATGCGTCCCAGTGGTCCCGCCTATGATGTTCCCGGAGCGGATATCGGCACGAGCCCGCAGACCATGGCCTGGATGCTGGACGAGTACGAGCGTATCCACGGCTATCACGCACCCGCCGCGGTCAACGACAAGCCTCCCATGCTCGGCGGTTCCTACGGCGGCCAGGAGGCGACCGGCCGCGGTGTCTTCGACGCGCTCGGGAAGGCCGCCGACGAGCTGGGAATGGAGCTCGCCGGTGCCGCCGTGGCGATTCAGGGCTTCGGCCAGGTGGGCTCCGTGGTGGCGGCCATGTGCCATGAGGCGGGCTGCCGCGTGGTGGCGGTCTCGGACAGCCGCGGCGGGGTGCGCCGAGAGGAGGGGCTCGACATTCCCGCGCTGCGTGCCCACGTCCTCGAGGCCGGCGGGGTGACGGTATTCGCGGGGGCCGATTCCATCACCAATGCCGAGCTGCTGGAGGGCGAATGTGACGTGCTGATCCCGGCGGCGGTCCAGGGTGTCCTGAACCAGGACAACGCGGGCCGCGTGCGGGCCGGGCTGGTCGTCGAGGCGGCCAATGCTCCCACGACGCTTGAGGCCGATGACATTCTGACGGCGCGGGGGATAACGCTGGTACCGGACGTGATTGCCAACAGCGGCAGCGTGCACGTCTGCCAGATGGAGCGCAGCCAGGGGCTGTACGACAACTACTGGGACCCGGACACGATCAACCAGCTCCGGCAGACACGGCTCCTGGGCAGCTATCAGGAGGCGCTTCACACCGCGGCCGGTCTGGGCGTGAAGTCGGCGCGTCTCGGCGCATGGGTCAATGCCCTCCGCCGCATCGAGGAGGCCACCCATCTCAGGGGCTGGGATTGACGGGCTCAGCCGCCTTTCGGCACTGCCGCTCCCTCGCCGACGGGGCAGCAGCGCAGCCCGGCGTTCTCGCGCTCGATGAGCTCCATGACCACGGCGGCATTACGCACCCGCTCACGCATCATGGCGTCCTGGTAGTCCGGCGGGTTCCACGGCGCGTACATCCGCTCTTCGGAGGGGCCCGGCTCGAACTTGAAATAGCACGGGGACGCAACCCGGGCGATTTCCGCCGCCTCGTGAAAGCGGACGAACCCACCCATGGCCTGAACCAGGCACATGTAGATGTCCATGGGAATTGCAATGGCGCTGCGAATCGCGGCCAGCATGGGAATGGTGAGATCGGCGAGGGGATTGAAGGTATCAGCACCGAGCTCCTGGGCCACCCGCGCCCCGGCCGGGTTCGCGTGGCCGGCGAATACCGAGAGCTTGAAGATCGACTCCGGCGGAATGACCGCCCGCCGGCGCAGCTCACCCAGCAGCCAGAGCAGTCCCTCGTCGGCGACGAGGAAGCCGCGGATTCCGGCCTCGGCACAGCGCTCGAAATCCTTCAGCCAGTGTCTGACGCCGTCCATGCCACGCAGCCGCATCCCGGACACCAGCCCCTCCGGCGTGGCGATCTGCCGGCCGTTGTCCCAGGAACGCCGCGGACCGAGCGTCATGATGACTTCGATCCGCCGTTCCCGGGCGGAGCTGAGCGAAGTCGTTCAGCTCCGCCCGGGTCAGGTAGGTGGCGCCGCCCACGGTCGCAATGATGCGGTGTACGGGGACGCCTTCCTGCTCGGCTTCGCCGTCGGCCTCTATTCCATACCCGACGTCAGTGGCATGCCGCTGACGCCGAGGGCAGCGGCCATGCTGGTCGACGGCCCGGGGGGCGATCACGTGGTGGCAATAAAGATCACCGAACGCGACTACGAAGGCAGCACGCTGCGCTTCTTCGAGGCACCCGCGCTGGCGACGCTGAAGATCGTCCAGGGATGGGATCCGCACCTCGCCCGGGCGCTTAGGGATGGCCCCCGATTCGACCCGCGCGGCCGGCAACGGGCGGGAATAACCTCCGGGCTCATGGCGCTGGCCGTGTACCAGTACCTCCACGTCCTCACGGCCGCCGCGGCCGCGGATTGGGAGGAAGTGGCTCTTGCGCAGGCCGCGGTCGACCGCATGTTCGCCGCGATGCAGGACGATCCGGGGAGGTTCGCGGATCTTCAGCGCGCGAAGTACGTCATGGGGTTGGGGCATCCTCTCACGGCCGCCGTGACGCGCGAACACGTCGAGCGGATCTTCGACGCCCTGGAGGCGGTCCCCCGAGCCGCGGATCTCGACCGCCTGGTGCGCAGCCTCGATCTGATGGGGGATGGTCCCTTTCACGACCGATTGAGGCGCATGCTGTCCAATGGTTGACTTCCAGCGGCCCCGGCCCGCGAGTGAGTAACCGGCTTCGGTGGCTTATCCTGATTTCGAGCGTCGAGGTAAAATCGCTGCGCTGGGTCGCAGGAAGAAGCGGAGGAAGTTGGCGGTGAACATCGGGAATCTGCTCGTCCGCGCCGGACGCAGCTTCGGGGACCGTCCGGCGGTGGCGGTCGGCGGGACGGTGCTGTACGACTATGCTGAGCTCAACCGGCGCGCCGCGCGCCTGGCGGGTGCCCTGCGCGGCCCGCTCGGCTGCGAGCCCGGAGACCGGGTGGCATTGATCATGAAAAACACGCCGGCCTACGTGGAGGCACTGTTCGGCATCTGGCAGGCGGGGCTGGTGGCAGTGCCGGTGAACGCCAAGCTGGCGCCGCGTGAATTCGAATACATCCTGGGCCACAGCGATACCCGCGCGTGCTTCGTCACACCCGGGCTCGCAGAGCAGGTCGAGGCGCTGTCGGAGGCTTTGCCGGACCTGCGGCGGGTCATCGACGTCGGCGGCGACGAATATGAGGGCCTGCTGTCCGCATCGCCCCTGCCGACAGCGCCCGCCGCGCCGGACGACACGGCCTGGCTGTTCTACACCAGCGGCACCACCGGCACCCCAAAGGGGGCGATGCTCACTCATCGCAACCTGACCATGATGACGGCGGGGTATTACACGGACGTGGACGGCATTTCCTGCGGCGACGCCATCATCCATGCCGCTCCCATGTCCCACGGCTCCGGGATCTACATCCTGCCCCACGTCGCGGCGGCGGCCGTCCAGGTGATTCCGGAGAGCGGCGGCTTCGATCCCGAAGAGATCTATCGGCTGATCGAGGCCTTTCCGGGCGTCTCGTTCTTCGCGGCACCCACCATGGTGCGCCGACTGGTCGACAGTCCCGCCCGCCTGGGCGCCGACACCAGCAACCTCAAGACCATCGTCTACGGCGGCGGCCCCATGTACCTGGAGGACTTGCGGGACGCGATGCAGGCATTCGGCTGCAAGCTGGCCCAGATCTACGGGCAGGGCGAGAGCCCCATGACCATTACCGCCATGAGCAAGGCGCGGCACGCCGAGGCGCTGGAGGCCGGGGACGAGGCGGTTCTGGCCTCGGTCGGTATACCCCAGTCCCTGGTCGAGGTGCGCGTGGCCGACGCCGACGGTGCAACGCTGCCGGCCGGCGAGGTGGGCGAGGTACTGGTTCGCGGCGACGTGGTCATGCAGGGCTACTGGGAGGCGCCCGAGGCCACGGCCGCGACCCTTGCCGGGGGCTGGTTGCATACCGGGGACGTGGGCCGTTTCGACGATGCCGGCTATCTCACCCTCAAGGACCGGACCAAGGACGTGATCATCAGCGGCGGCACCAACATCTATCCGCGCGAGGTCGAGGAGGTGCTGCTGCTCGACGACGGCGTGGCCGAGGTCTCCGTGATCGGGCGGCCCAGCCGCGAATGGGGCGAAGAGGTCGTGGCGTTCGTGGTGGCGGCTGGCGGGAAGGGACCGGCGCCCGAGCGCCTGGAGGCGCTCTGCCTGGAGCACATGGCCCGTTTCAAGCGACCGCGGAGCTACCGTTTCGTGGATGCGCTGCCCAAGAACGCCTACGGCAAGGTCCTGAAAACCGAGCTGCGGGACCGGCTGTCCGCCGAGGAGGGCGGAGACGCGGCGGAAAGCCCCTGAAGCGGCCGCGCATGCCCCGCGTGGGGGGGTGCCCCGGCGGCCGGTCCGGAGTATGGTAGCGACACACTCAGTCCGCCGGCGCTCAGCGGCGGGGACTCGGAACAGAGGCGAGGAGCCCGATGAACAGCTACATGATCGGATGGGGACACACCGCGCTCGGCCGGCTGGAAGGCTTCGAGCTGGAGGATCTCATGGCGGAGGCGGCCCGGGAGGCGCTGGATGACGCGGGCGTGGCGCCGGCCGAGATCGACGCCGTCTACGTGGGCCACTTCAACAGCGGCATGAGCCGCCAGGACTTCACGGCGTCGCTGGCGCTGCAGGTGGACGACAGCCTGCGCTTCAAGCCCGCCACCCGCGTGGAGAATGCCTGTGCCACGGGATCCGGCGCGATCCACGCCGGGTTGGATTTCATCGCCGCCGGCCGCGGCAAGCGCGTCCTGGTGATCGGCGTGGAGAAGATGACCGGCGTGCCGGCGGCCCAGGTCGCCGACAGCCTGCTCGGCGCGAGCTACCGGCGGGAGGAGTCGGACATCAAGGGCGGGTTCGTGGGCGTGTTCGGCCGCATCGCCCAGCAGTATTTCGACCGCTTCGGGGATCAGAGCGATATCCTTGCCCGCATCGCCGCCAAGAACCACCGCAACGGGGTCGGGAACCCCTATGCGCAGCTGCGCAAGGACCTGGGCTTCGAGTTCTGCAACGAGGTCTCCGACAAGAACCCGCTCATTGCCGGTCCCCTGCGCCGCACGGACTGCTCGCCGATCTCCGACGGCGCCGCGGCGGTAGTGCTCGCCGCCGAGGATGCGGCCGGCGACGCCCGCCGCCGCATCGCCTTCCGCGCACGGGTCCAGGTCAATGACTTCCTTCCCATGGGCCGGCGGGACATGACCCGGTTGGAGGGCGCCGAGGAGGCCTGGCGCCGCGCCTTCGACGCCGCGGGCGTGACCCTGTCGGACCTGGATCTGGTGGAGACCCACGACTGCTTCACCATCGCCGAGCTCATGCAGTACGAGGCCATGGGGCTGACTGCCCCGGGCGAGGGCCGCATCGCGGTGCTGGAGGGCTGGACCGAGAAGGATGGCCGGCTGCCGGTGAACCCCTCCGGCGGACTCAAGGCCAAGGGCCACCCCGTGGGCGCCACGGGCGTGTCCATGCATGTCATGGTCGCCAAGCAGCTCGCCGGCGAGGCCGGAGACATGCAAATCGCCGGAGCCCGCCTGGCCGGCACGTTCAACATGGGCGGCGCGGGGGTGGCCAACTACGCCAGCATCCTCGAGCTGGACCGGGGCTAGGACAGCCCGCGGGATTCGGTACGCACAACCGGTTCGATTTCGAACGGCAGCATGGCCTCGCAGGCCCGGATGCGGTGTCGGAGCTCGTTGTCATTGTGAGCGCCGATGAAGACGACGCCGAGCTCGTAGGAATAGGAGTCCTGGTGCAGCAGCTCCGAAAGCCGGGTGCCAGGCTCCACGTTCAGCTCCACGAGGGTGCCGGGAAACCGCTCCTCGACCTGGCGAATCCGGTCTTCGGAGGGAACCCGCCGGACGACCCCGTCCGAGAAGACGCGCATCATGTGCTTGGCGGCCACTGCATAACGGCCTTTGCGGCGGGGCATGCGCGGCTTCAGTCCCAGCGCCACGTCGACCATGACCTGGAAATGGGGCGCGCCGTCCACCAGCAGGAATACCGCCGCGTGGGAGCGGGACAGGCGTGAATTGACTTCCAGCAGGTGGATTCGGTCCTTGCGCCCGTCGTAGTAGAACTCGATGTTGAACGGGGCGTCGTCGTAGCCGATCCGTGTCATCAAGCGAGTGGTCGCCTCGATCATGCGGTGTTGCACGCGTCGTGGGAGCCGTGACGGGTAGCTATAGCGGCAGAGCACGGAGCGGCGCCGGGGATCCCGGATCGTGTCCACCACACCGTAGACGTGCACCTGACCATCCTGGACGTAGCCTTCGAGCGTGAATTGCCGTCCGGCGGAAATGATCTCCTCGATGATGCACTGATGACCGGTGATCGCCGCGATATCCGATGGCACGTCGGCGTGAGCCACAACGCGGTCGAAGGGATCGGCAAGCCGGCCGATATTTTCGCGTATCTCGGGAATGACGCGTTCGAGGACGGAGGGACTGTCGACCCGAAAGCCAAGCTGGGACGAATGCGCCTTGACCGGTTTGATCCAGAAGGGATAGGGCAGCTCCACCTGCCCGACGGGGTCGTCGCCGAACGGGTCCAATGCCTGGAATGCCGGGATGCAGTCACCGACGACCCGAGACTGCTCGACGCGGCTCCAGTACTTGTGCTCGCACTTGAGCACCGCCTCCAGGGACGGACCGCGCAGCCCGAAATGGCGGCGAATCAGCGGGGCGAGCCCGCTGGTGGGAAAGTCCCAGTAGCTGCACACGGCGTCGACGGTGCCCGGGAACCTGTCCAGCTTGGCGGTCGCCTCGGAAAGCAGCGCATCGACATCGTAGTCCTCGGTGTGAACGGCCTCGTCCAGCGACAGCAGGCCGTGGAACGCATAGTCCTCCACGTGCTGCAGCCGGGGCAGCAGCTGCCGGCCCAGCTCGTCGTAACCAAGGATGAATACGTTCCACGGCACCCTGGACTCTTCCCTGCGACGTGCGCTTATCCGTGCTTGTCTTCGTCTGGATGCAAGAGCTCGAACAGCTCGCGACGCCGCTTGTCGTATTGCTCGAAGGCGCGGCGCGCATCGCGGTAGGCAATGATGTCGGTGGGGTCTTGCGCCCACATCCGCTCACGCCTGACGTACTCATTCCAGAGGTCGACGAGGTCCGGATGCAGTCGGGGATGCTGCTCGCTCATGTCCGCTCCTTTTCAGCGCTCGATCTCCAATGCTAGCCCCTGACGCCGCGGGATCGGGTGACCTGCGTCAACAGGGAGTCGTTCCCGGCGACCGTAACCGAAGATGGACCATACGTGAATCAGATTACGGCTTGGAATGGGCACGCTCGCCCGGCCTCCGCCGATCGGACGGGTATCTGGTGGAATGCCTCGGCTTAGAGAAACGCGAACGAGAGCAATAGGCAGGCGTTATGAAGGGCGTGCTGCATGTACGGCAGCGCGACGCCCCCGTAGCGCTCTCGGCTGTAGCCGTAGACCAGGGACGGCACGGCCACCAGCAGGGCGGTCGCCGCCGGGCGATGAACGAGATGCAGCAGGGCGAACGCCACCGTGGTGATCGCGTTTGCGCCGCTGATACCCAGGTACCGCCGGCGCAGGCGGGCGATGGACAGGAGCTGCCCCTGGAGCATGCCGCGGAAGAAGATCTCTTCCAGCGCCGGCTGTAACACCACGCTGCCGATGAACGCAGCGGCGAGCTCGCGCGCGGAGAGGTCTCCGGGGAGAAGGGCGCCCAGCACGACGGCCGCCAGGCCGCCGCCCAGACTGACGAGCAGGTTGAAAGGCCCCGCGATTTCGCGCAGCCAAGGCAATCGGCCCACAACGATCGATGCGACGGCTTGCCTGCGTCGCCGCCCGGCGGCTGGCCGGTAGGAGGGCCCCGCCGGGCCCGCCATTCCCATGAGCCGCTTCATCTACTTTCGCCGGCGCCGGTTGCGGTAGGTCAGCAGGCCGAAACCGCCCGCCACCAGAGCTGGGAGCAGGGGATCGAACGGTGCCTCGGGACTGTAGGTACAGCCGAAGGCTTTCTGGAACCAGTTCTTGCTGTCACCGTCGCCGGCGGCACCCGTCAAGCCGGCGTCGGTGTCTTCCGGCGCCTCGTAGGTGCTGACGATCCGGAACTTCGCGCGGGTGCTGCCGGTGGCGTCCGTTTCGTTCCACACCGCGTAAAGGTAGTGCCCGGCCGGCGTCGGACGAAGCTGGGATTCCGCCTCCTCGTGGTCGGTTGCCGCCAGGCCGAGCAGGTCCGTGTAGTAGGCGCCCCGATCTTCGCCACGCCCGACCTGCAGATCCAGATTCTCCGGCTGCTCCAGGCTCCACGCGGAGACATTGGTCTGCAGCCCCCAGGCCACGTAGAACACCGAGGTGTCCTGGCACTGCTCGGGGTCCGCCGGGCTGGAGGGGTCGGCGCAGCCGGGACCGCTGCTGGGTGTGCCGACCAGGCGCGGCTCGCGCACGTTGATGGAAGTGTCCGTGATGTTCGACAGGTTTTCCGGCGCGCTCCATTGTCCCACAGCGCCATCGTAATGGCGGATGTAGAAGTTGTAGTTCTGGGTATTGTTGTACAGAAGCTCCGAGAGCACCGGCGTGTAGGTGTAGCCCACGTAGAGATCGTCGCCGCGCAGCAGCGCACGATGGGCGATGGCGTTCTCTTCGAAGTTCTGCGACGTGGAATCCGCCAGCGTCGAGGATGCGATCTCCGTGTCGGCCGCGGCCCGGGCCGTCTGGGTCCGGCTGCTGATGTTCAGGGCCCGTGTGTTGTTCAGGGCAATTGCGGTCGTGTAGTCGGAGGTGTCGCACCCGGCGGTGTCGACCGGCGGCGTCATGTCGGACGGTGCGAACCCGGTGCTGCCGCCCGAAGCGATGCCTTTTCGCAGCATGATGTCGGATGGGCCGCCCTGGGTGTATTCGCCCTCCTTCCAGAAAATGGCCAGGCGCATGCCGGACTGAGTTCCCGGGTTCTTCTGAGGGACGAAGCGGACACGCCGGGCGTTGTCGGCGGGGTTGCTGATGATGCAGCCCTGGGGCGGGCTGGAGGCCGGATCGTTCCATGCAAAGTGGTGGTAACGAACGAACTTGCCTGCATCCACCCCTTCGGAGTCCTTGGATTCCTCGTAGGCGACAAGAGCTGTCGGTGCGGAATCGATGTCCGGATTGTACTGCAGCGCCAGGTTGGCCCGGGACGCACCGGCATCGCCGCCCTCGATGCTGGCGTCGTCGACCACCGCGCCGGAGCTGTCCTTGACCACGTCATGCGGGCCGGCGGCCGTCTGCGTGGCGTTGTCCGTGAGACGCACGGGCGGATGCCAGAAGCCGTAGCCGTCGGCGGCATCGTCGTCGGTCCACGTACCGTTCGCATAGGCATACCAGATCTCGGTGCCGCCGCTCACACGGGCGCCGGAGGCACCTTCACCGGGACCTTCGGCGCTGCCCAGCTGCAGGCCCAGCGGGTCCTCCTGCCAAGTGATGGCCCACTGCCCGCTCCCCAGTCCGCGGCTGACGTCCTGGATAGCGTCCCGCTCTCCGCTGCTGAGCTGCACCGGCGCCTTCCAGGTAGCGCCGCCGTCCGCGGAGCTGGCCACGTAAAGGCAGCTGAAGGGAATCTCCCGGTCGTCCAGGTCGAAGTAGGTCACCGAGCGCTGGACGACCGGATCGGCCGCCACGGTGGCCGGGTCGCCGTCGGGACAGTAGGTGTCCGTCCACGTCACCACCACTCGGTTGCCGGCCGCGAAAAGCTGGGGCTTGCCGGAATCGCCCGGGTACGGCTCGGCACCGTTGCCGCGCCAGTCGGCGTCGGAAGAGCTCTGGGCCACGGTATTGGAAATGTCCTCGGCGGCGGACCAGTTGCCGAGGTCGGAGCAGTCCACCGACTGTGCGTCACAGTAACGTATGAAGACGTCGCGGGCCGGGCGCTCGGACTGCGCCTTGACATCGTAAACCGTCCGCGCCGCGGCCGGGGTGTCGCCGTAAACGACGACCAGTCGGCCGGCGTTCGGGCCGGTCGTAAGACTGGTGATCTTGGTCTTGAAAGCCCCGCCGTGCCCGCTCAGCGTCACCGCGTCGCCTTGTTCCAGCTGAGTTGCAGCCGGGGCCGCGAACGCAATCGTTAGGGCCATGGCCGCAGCGAGCCGAGCGATTTTTCCAGTGCCGGTAGCAGTCATGCGTACCCCTCGTTTTGTGGTTGGGCCGCAAACCGGACCCGATAGCCGGACCTGCAGCGGCAGCGGCTCGTGTGTGCGCAGAGAAGATAGCGCGAGAGCATCCCCTTGGTGGTTGACCGCGATCAATCAGCGGCGATCGACGGCACCGGACACCGTCCTGTTGCGATCGGTCTACCCGGGCAGGTGCCTAATTGACGAACATCAACTGCATGCGACTCGCTGATCGGCGTAGCGTAAAAGCTTGATCACGGTCAACTGTGACGGGATGCCGAAACCGTAATCTCCGGGCCAGCAACCAGGGCGTCTTCTGCGCCGGGTTTTCGCTTGCGATCGGCCTAATCGGAGAAGCATCTAATGGCGGTAAGAATGGCAGTAAAGGGGTTGGCGGCAGCGACGGTGCCGTTGGCGCTGATCATTTCACTCGCAGGCTGCGGGGGTTCGAGCACCCCGTCCAGTGACGTATCGGCGCAACGTATCGTGGAGGCGAACCTGAACGAGCAGGTTGCTCAGATAGGTGGCGCCACGAATGCAGTAGCCCGGTTCACGGACGGCAGCGGGCAGGACTGGGCGCTCTACAACATGGCAAACCGGCTGGCGGTCACGCCCGTCCAGACCACGAAGGGGGCCGTCTACGAGGTCAGGCTGCCCGCCAGCATCAATGACATCAAGGTGGTCGAATTCGCCGGTGTGCGTTACGCGCTGGTTGCGGTGGGCCGCGCGGGCATCAGCGTCGTCAACATCAGCACGCCCTCGGCCATGCAGATCGTGTCCACCGTGCCGGTGAACTACTACCAGGACGGTATCACTTACGCGGAAGGCGGCGGCGACCTGGTCACCGACGAGGTCATCGAGAGCGACAGCGGCCACGTCAGCGCTCTCGAAACTGATGGCACCACCCTGTGGATCGCGGACAGCGACTACGGCATCCACAAGACCGCGCTATCCAATCTGCTGAGTGTCACCCCGGCGACGGAGAGCGACGGCACGCTGCAGATCGACAGCGAGGTCTTTACGCTCCAGTACGCCGGAGAGAACCCGTGGGGCGGACCGGTCGATCTACAGCTCCACGATGGGCGTCTCTATGCCGCCCAAGGCTTCCTGGGTGTCGGCGTCTACGATCCGGATACCCTGACTCGGGTGGGCTACTACAATCTCTATACCGATGCCTCGGTCAAAGAGGACTGGTTCATCGACATGGACGTGGCCAATGAGGTCCAGACCGGCAATATCGATCCGAATACGGGCATGCCGAACTACGACCAGGCGTCCTTCGAGATCAAGCAGGTCTGGCACGGCGACGTGGATGCACCCACGCCGTGGGCGGATTTCGACCGCTACGGCAAGTACTACTACAACGCCCGCGCGCTCGACGTGGCGGACTTCGACAACGGCGCCGGCGGCACCAAGAGGCGCGTGTTCGTGGCCTACGGACTGGGCGGCCTGATAGCGCTGGATGCTGACGACCCGACGAATCTCAGCTACCTGGGCTATGCGCCTGCGGTGCCGGCCCACGGCCCGGATGAGCCGATCGGCCAGCAGTCCAAGAGCCTGTTCCCGTACTTCGGCGCCGGCATGCTCAAGGAGTCCGGTGTCATCGATGTAGTGGCCGACACCGCCAATGACCGGGTGTTCTATGCCGATCATTTCGCGGGCCTGGTCATCATGGAAGGTGCGGACGCGCCAGCGACGAACTGGAAGCAGAGCGGCGCGCCGTTCGACAACAACACTCAGGGCACGCTCGGCGACCACTGGCCGGATTATGAGTTCGTCACCTCCTACGACATGGGCGATTGGGATCCGGAGGACAACGAGTCTCTGCCGCTGTGGATGTACAGCGCGCCCAGCCTCCTGGTCACCGGGGAGATCAGCGGTCACGGCAACGGGCTGTTTCTGATGCCGACCCTGGACAGCGCGTCCGGCAATGTCGACGTGGTTCAGGCGACCGGGTCCGGCGGGCTGAACTTCATCGATTTGGGCGACCTTCAGCAGGCCAACATGGAAGACCGCTTCACGGTGCCGGCCTACTTTGCCAGTAGCGATGAAATCGGTGCCGCACCGGACAGAACCGCAACGGCCGCGGTGGCCATCGGTCATACCCAGGGCGTGGCTACCACGGACCGGTATCTCTACGTGGCCGACGGACCTCACGGCTTGAGCGCGTGGCGGATCGCCGACGGCCAGGGTAGAGCGATCGACGTGCCGCATCTGGTGGCCAACACCGTGATCGACGAGTACCCGGTAACGGTGGACGGCACCACGGTCTACCCGACGCCCCATGCCTATAATGTCGTGCTCAACGCCGGTGATACCCGAGCGTTCGTGCTCTCCCAGAGCCTCGGGCTGCGCCGTGTGGACGTCTCCGCCGTGAATGTCGGGCAGGGTGCCGTCGGCGCGCCGCTGCTGCTGACGCCACAGCCGTCGGATTTCTACGAGCACAGCACGGCCAGCGGAAGTGTCGGCAACATCAAGCGGCAGGACCACGCTTACGGCGTCGCGTTCCACGGCAAATACGCGATCGTGGCCGACGGCAGCAACGGCCTGACCGTGTACGACACCACTGCGGATCCCAGCGCTGGAAGTGCCCACGTGGTCGCCAATCTCGGCTCGTCCTCGGGAAAGCCGGCTCTGGGCCGTGCAACGAGTGTCAAGCTGTGGACGAATGCCGAGAACGGCCGAATCTACGCCTTTGTGGCGGCTGGTCACGCCGGTATCGGTGTGGTCGACATGACCGGACTGCTGCGTGACGGCAACGTGCCGGGCATGACGCTGGTGAAACTGTTCGAGCCCATCAAGCTGGCAGTGGAGGACGACGGCTCCATCCATATAGGCAAGGCCGACAGCCGCAGCATCGACGTGGACATCGTCGGCAAATATGCCTACTTCAGCTATGGCGGATTCGGGGTGCTGGCCTACAGCATTCAGGACCTCATCGCACCGCTTCCGGCGGGCGTCGACCCAGCCAAACCCTGGGAGATGCACGGTGAGGACTACCGGCCGGAGGCTGTGGGACGCTACCTCCTGCAGGATGAGCCCGGACTGGAAGACTCGGATGCCGAGGCCCTGTTCATGACCCCGCAGTACTTCCCGGCGGACCGGCTGCTGGAGGACGGCGACGGTCACTGGTACGTGCGAGACGAGCCGCGGCTGCTGTTCTACATCGCCTACGGTGAGGCCGGCGTGGCCAAGATCGACTGGACCGACCCGGCCCATCCGGCCCTGCTGCAGCATAAGGACACCGTCGGCGAAGCCACCGGGACCGCTATTGCCAACGGGCGCGTATACGTGGCCGACTACGAAGGCGGGCTGGCGGTCTTCAAATAGCCGCGTCAGTCATGCCGAGAAAAAGGCCGGGCTCCTTGCCCGGCCTTTCTGTTTTCGGGTGAGTGGACCCCGCGAGCGCGGATGTTTCTGCCACGGCCTACGACGGGATGTGGCTGCGAACCGCGGCGCAGGGTAGCGGTCTTGCCGCTGGGTCTGCCGGCTTCCCCCTCAGGCAGTGATCAGGGACGGAGGGCGGATTGATGTCGCGGTGTCAGCCGCAGCGGCAAAGGAAGCTGCCGCACGGAGGGTCAAGGAAGGGAGCGGGGGAAGGCAGCGCGGTCCGATTCGGCCAAGTAGGCCGAACCGGACGCGGCTCGGTTGTCAGAAACGGTATCCGAGCCCAACGCTGTAGATCCAGGGGTCGACCTGCATGTCCACGTTGTCATCGATCACCCCGGAGAACTTGGCGGTGGTCGTCATGTTGATGTACTGGACATTGGCCCCGAGGAGCAGGCCCGCACCCAGATTGGCGTCCAGGCCGATCTTGCCGGCAAGTCCCCAGGCGTCATCCACCTTGACGTCCAGCCCGTTGATCCGCGAATCCTCCTCATAGAAGTGCGTGTAGTTGACGCCCACTCCGAGGTACGGTGTGAGCGGCGTCGGATTCGGAATATGCAGCTGCACGCTGAACGTCGCCGGCAACACGGTCACGTCGGCCATCTGGTCGATCCCGAGCCCGCGCATCCGCCCGTTGCCCCTCAGCTGGGTTTCGGACGGCAGCGCCGTGGCCAGCTCCAGGCCGACATAGTCGTTGACGAAATAGCTGCCGGACAGCGACAGGGTTCCGCTCGGCTCGAACTGGACCCCGCTGCGCGAAAAGCCGCTCACTTCGTCGCTGTCGTTACCTGGGTCCACCACGCTGAGATTGCCGCGGACGAGCCAGGAGCCTTCAGCCGCGCCGGCGGGCCGGGCCGCGGCACAGAGGCCCCCAGCGAGGGCGAGAGCCGAGACCGCGGAGACGATCGATTTCTTCATTGCATTCCCCCATTGAGGTACGGTTCCCCGAGACCACCCGGCCTCCGGATGCCGACAACTTAAAGTACCCGCGGCGCCGGAGGGATGACGTACGTCAACTGGCCGGCCCGCTGGGAATGGGCGGCCAGCTTGAGTCGCCTATCGGTTGCCCCCACACCGTCAACGGCACGGTCGGTGCGCGTCGACGCGGCCGGAGCCGACCCGACAGGAGGACTGATGAACTCGATCATTGCGGCGATCGGCCACGCACTGTACATGGCCGCGGCCATGGGCTGGGAGATACTGTGGGGTCTCGTGCTCGGCTTCACGCTGTCGGCCGTGGTCGACGTGGTCATCTCCAAGGCTGAGCTGCAGCGCCTGCTGCCCGACGATTCAGCAAAGTCCATCGCCCGTGCCACCCTGGTCGGTGCCGCGTCGTCGTCGTGCTCCTATGCCGCGGTGGCCATAGCCCGCTCCATATTCCGCAAGGGCGGCGACTTCACGGCCGCCATGGCCTTCCAATTCGCGTCCACGAACCTGGTCATCGAGCTGGGCGTGCTCCTGGTGGTCCTCATGGGCTGGAGCTTCGGCGCCGCGGAGTTCCTGGGCGGACCCATCATGATCGCGCTGCTGGTCCTCATGTACCGCGTCCTGCTCCGCCCCCGCATGGTCCAGGCGGCGCGGGAGCAGGCAGAGAAGGGCCTGAAGGGAAGCATGGAAGGCCATGCCGGCATGGCGACCATGGCCAAGGAGGGCACTTGGCGCGAGCGGCTCACCTCCAGCGAAGGCTGGACCTCCATCAGCCACTACTTCGTGATGAACTGGTCGATGCTCTGGAAGGACATTGCCGTGGGACTGCTGATTTCAGGCACCCTGGCCGCACTGGTGCCGGACAGCTTCTGGCATGCCGCCTTCTTCGCGGACGACCCGCTGCTGTCGAAAATCTGGGGACCGATCATTGGCCCGCTGATCGCGGTCGCCTCGTTCACCTGCTCCATCGGCAACGTGCCGCTGGCAGCGGTGCTCTGGAACGGCGGCATCAGCTTCGGCGGGGTGGTGGCGTTCATATTCGGCGACCTGATTATCCTGCCCATCGTCAATATCTACCGGAAGTACTACGGGGCGCGGATGAGCGTATTCCTGATGGTGACTTTCTATGTGGCCATGGTGCTGGCGGCATTCGCCGTGGAGCTGCTATTCGGCGCGTTCGGCTGGGTGCCCGACGCGCGCAGCGCGGACGTGGGCAAGGCCGCCTTTTCGCTCAACTACACCACCGTGCTGAACGCGGCGGCGCTGGTCGTGGCCGGCTGGCTCTATTTCCGCTACCGGCGCACCGGCGGGCCGGAGATGATGCGGGCCATGGGGGAGGGCGGCGACCACGCCCATCATCACGCCCATTGAGGGGCATGACATGGATGTGCCCGGCGGAAGCTATCCCGATTGGCGCACGGCCGGCCGCCACTCGAGCAGCTGTCCCAGCGGGACCGGCTTGCTGTAAAAGAACCCCTGCACGAGCTCGCAGCCGAGCCGAGACAGCAGCTGTTCCGTGTCCGGGTCCTCGACGCCTTCGGCGACGGTGGGCAGGTCGAGCTCGTGGGCCAGACCAATGATGGCGGCGATGACCTTGACTTTTGTCTTGTCGCCGCGGGCAGCGCGAACGATGGACTGGTCGATCTTGATGCGGTCCAGAGGCAGCGAGGTGAGATGCCTCAGGGAAGTGTAGCCGTCCCCGAAATCGTCGAGGGACAGCTGCACTCCCAGTCCCTTGAGCTCACGCAGCACGCGCTGAGCCGTGACCGGATCCTGGGCGACGGCGGACTCGGTAATCTCCAGCTCCACGGCGGCGGGGTCGACGCGATGCCGCCGCAATCGATCGTGGACGAACGCGGGCAACTCGCCGTCGGTGAGGTTGCGCGCGGAAACGTTAATGGCGACGCGGAAAGGGTATCCCTGCCGGCGCCATTCGCCGACGTTGCGCAGGGCTTCGTCGACAACCCATTCGGTCAGCACGGTGATGAGTCCGGTCTCCTCGACCCAGGGCAGGAACGCGCCCGGTGAAAGCAGGCCGCGAGTCGGGTGCTGCCAGCGTATCAGTGCCTCCGCGCTCACCACATCGCCGCTGGCGAGGTCGAGCTGCGGCTGGTAGTGGAGCTGCAGTTCGTCGTGCTTCATGGCCCTGGGCAGCTCGGAGAGCAGGTGTACCCGGTCCGCATTGGTGTCGTCCTTGTCCCGGGCGTACTGGTTGTGCCGCGCGCCCCGGCTCCTGGCAACTCCCAAAGCAATGTTGGCCTTGCGGACGACGCTCTCCGGAGAGGTCTCGCCGATACTGACGGCCGCGGACCCGAATACCGCATCGACGAAGACGGCTACGCCATCGACGTTCACCGGCTCGGCCAGAGAGTTGATGACGTCCCTTACCACCTGGTGGACGCGGCGGCCACGATTGGTCACGAGCAGGGCCAGCTTGTCGGCGTGGATCTGGTAAACCTCGCCCGCTTCCGGAACGAGGTTTATCAGCCGCCGGGCGATCGAGGCGGGAAGGCGGTTTGCCCGGTCCGAGCCCAGGATATTGCTGATCGTCTCAATGTTGTTGACGGCGACCAGCAACAGCGCCCCCTTCCGCGGTTCCGCCTGGGCCGCCAGATAGCGGCTGAGGCGGTCGTCGAGGGCGGCCCGGGTGAGGAGCCCCGTGGTCGGGTTGTGGTAGAGCGTCCAGCGCATCCGGGCGACCCGGTCTCGCAGCCGCCCAACGAGCAGCCCCGCGACCCCGCCGACGATCATCATCAGCACCGTCCTGAACACCCAGCCTGCGAGGGGCTGCGGGGTTCCGCTGCCTACGTCCAGCGGCATTAGCGGCCCGAGGAAGAGCGTTCCCGCCGCAAGCGCGACCAGCACGCCGCCCGGCGCGCCGAAGGCCGCGGCACCGAGGATGACGGGGATGTAAACGAGATGCAGGTAGGACTCCTTGGTTCCGCCGGTCATGTACACCAGCAGGCTCACGGCCGCCAGGAGCAGAATAATGGCAACCGGCGCGGCCAGGCGCACGGAGCGTTTGCCGAGAACGAGTTCAGGAAAGACGCGGAGAATGCCACCCTCTTCCATCAGCTGCCCCCCTTTCCCGGGCCTGGCGATCCAGACGGGCGCTCAGCCGGATGGAGAGCCCGTATCCGCGAAAACCCGCAGACCCGAGTTTCGACCAAAGTGGCTTCGCGAGTTGCACGATTCAATAGCGGGCGGCAAAGTTTGTGATAGTCATCACAAACCGAAATCAAGTGGTCTCATGGGCCATTGGCGGCGCCAGGGCGCGCATGACCGATCTCCCCACTTACCGGGGTCAGTAAATAGCACACGCAATTAATAGCCTATACAATGGCATCCACCGCCACCTGCGACAGCCATCCCCACCGGGAGTTTCATGACCCAGGTCGAAATCCTGTTCGAGCGCTACGGACCCCAATACAAGTGGCTGGTCACGCTGACCGTGCTGCTGGGGCTGGTGGCGCTGGGCATGTCCATCACCATCGTCAACGTGGCCACGCCGTACATCAAAGGCGCCTTCGGCATGAGCGCAGACCAGGTCCAGTGGCTTTCCACCGGATTCCTGGCCGCGACCACGGTGGCCCTGCTGGTGGCTCCCTGGCTGGTCAGCGCATTCGGACAGCGCGCGACCTATATCGGCCTGCTGGCCGTATTCATCGGCGCGTCCTTTCTCGGCGGTACCGCCACGAGCATGGGCGCGATCATCGCCGCCCGCATCATCCAGGGGGCGATGACGGGACTGGTCCGTCCGGTGGCCCTGGAGGCGCTATTCTCGGTCTATCCGCCGGACCAGCGCGGCATGGCCACGGCCATGTACGGCATGAGCCTGGGGCTGCCGCTGACGCTGGCGACGGTGATCGGCGGCTGGCTGGTGGACACGTACACGTGGCCCTACGTTTTTTTCGTCGTGCTGCCGATCTGCGCGGCGGCCATCGTCATGGGCTGGTTCTTCCTGCCGCCTCGGGAGAAGAGCGGGCCGCGTCCGGCGTTCGACTGGTTCGGGGCGACGTCCCTGTTCATCGCCATCTTCGCGCTGCTGGCGGCGCTGTCCAACGGTCAGCGCTGGGGATGGGACAGCCAGGGCGTAGTCGGGCTCATCACCTTCGCGGCCGTGGTCGGGTGGCTGTTCGTGCTTTGGGAGCAGCGCAGCCGCAAGCCGCTGGTGGATCTCGCCATCCTGGCCAACAAAGGCTTCCTGATGGGCTCCATCGCGCTGTTCCTCTTCGGCGGGGTGTTCTACGCGATCATGTACCTACTGCCGCAGTTCGTGCAGGGTATCCTGAACTACGACCCGGTCACCGCCGGAATGCTGTTCACGCCTTCGACGCTGGTGCTGGCGATCCTCGTCCCGATGGTCGGCAGGCTGAGCGACCGCCTGAAGCCCCATTATCTGACCCTGCCCGGGCTTGCGTTCGCCATTGTCGCGGTCTACCGCATGGCCCAAGTCGACTGGCATACCTCGTTCGAGTCCCTGGCGGTGTCCATGGCGCTGCTGAGCGTGGGCATGGCCGCGTTCCCGCCGCCGACGCTGTCCCGGGCCATTGCCTCGCTGCCGCCGCGGCTGATCGGCTACGGTTCGGGCGCCATCAACTTTGCCCTGCAGTTGGGCGGCGCCTTCGGCACGGCCGCGCTCGTCACCCTGATGGACCAGCGCACGCTGTTTCACAGCGATCACCTGACGGCGGCGGGGCTCAACGCCGGCAACGCCACCGCGCTCCATGCTGTGGCGCAGCTCCACGGCGCAGTCGCCCAGGTCGGCACCAACGCCACCTATCAGCAGGCCGCGGCGCTGCATCTGCTGAGCCGGATGGATGAGCTCTGGGCACGGATCTTCGCATTCCAGGACGGCTTCTGGGCGGTGGTCGGCGGGCTGGTGCTGGTGGCCATTCCCTCACTGCTGCTGAGCCGATGGGCGGGCTGGTCGGGTGACGAAGCCTGAAGCGCGGGCGGCGGCGAATGTCTCGAGCTTTGAACGAATTGGGAATCCGAACACATGACAGAGCATACGAACGACCCGGGCCCGCACGGTGACGACCCCGGCGGCGGGGCGGCGAAGCAGCGCAGCCCGTGGCGGTACCTGAAACTGGGGGCGCTGCTGGCCGTGGCGCTGGCCGGCGCTTTCTGGGTGGGGCGGTGGTTCTACCACCAGCACACCCACGTTACCGGCAACGACGCCCGCGTGGTTGCCGGCGAGATCACGGTGAGCAGCCGCCTGGCGGGACGGCTCACCCACTTCCCGCTCAAGATGGGGGACCGGCTCGCCGAGGGCGACACGGTCGCCAGCCTGTACAGCCGGCCGGATCGGATGCGCCTGAAGTCGCTCGAAGCGAAGGTGGCGCGGACCCGGGCCCAGATCGACTATGAGCGCCAGCGCGTGTCGCTTTCCAGTGCCCAGCTGAAGGGCGGAATCCGCGAGACCCGGGACCGCCTGAAGGCGGACGAGTCGGCGCTGAAGTCCGCCAAGGCGGTGATGGAGTCGGCGCAGAAGACCTACCAGCGCTCCAAGGACCTCATTGCGTCGGGCGCGGTATCCGTTCAGAAGCGCGACGAGGACTACTACAACTACCTGGACGCCCGGGCCGCACTCGAGCGCGCCAAGCGGCAGGTCGCCATCGACCGCACCGCGCTCGCCAACGCCCGCACTGGGCTGATGACCTCGCCGACCATGCCCCTGCCCAATCCCGATCTCCTGCGGGCCCAGCTCAAGGTGACCCGGCAGGCGCTGAAGCAGGCCGAGGCTGAGCTTCGGGAGCAGCAGGTGCGCGTCGACGACATGACGGTGGTCAGCCCCATCGACGGTGTGGTCGACAAGACCTTCGTGGATCCGGGCGAGTACGTGTCGCCCGGGCAACCCATCCTGATGATGCACCGGCCCGGCAATGTCTGGGTGGAGGCCCGGATCAAGGAGACGGAGGTCGACGACCTGCAAGTCGGCCAGCCGGTGGTCATCCACGTGGACGCCTATCCCGACGCCCGCTATCGGGGCCGCGTAGCGGTGATCGGTGGGGCGGCGACCAGCGAGTTCGCCCTGCTGCCCAATCCCAACCCGTCGGGCAACTTCACCAAGATCACCCAGCGTATCCCCGTGCGTATCGCCATTGACCAGGGCAAGAAATCCCGACTGAGCCCCGGCATGATGGTGGAGGTGGACGTGGACGTCAGCACCCCGACCGACGAGCCGGGCGGCAAGGACTGAAAGGAGGGCAGGGCATGTATCGACGGGTACTGCTGGCCTTCGACGGCTCCCGTGAAGGCCGCGCGGCACTGGCGGAAGGGGTGGAGCTTGCCGCCGCCTGCGGCGCAGAGGTGCATCTGCTGTCGGTCCTGAAGATCGGCGTCTCCACGGGCTTCGGCGAGGGCATACACCCTGTGGAAACCTTCGGCGACAGCTCTCTCAACCACCTTCGCCGGCTGGTCGACGAGGGCCTGGAACAGCTCCGCAGCTGTGGCGCCGAGCGCGTCCGCGGCCACATCGCTTTCGGGCAACCCGTGGAACAGATCTCGAAACTGGCAGAGGGTATCGACGCCGACCTGATCGTGGTCGGTCACCACAGCCGCGGGGCACTGGCGCGCTGGTGGCAGGGGTCCCTTAGCCACAGCCTGCTGGACCGCGTGCGATGCAGCCTTCTGGTGGCACGGCACCCGGAGGACAGCGACCGACGCTAACTGGTGCGTGGCCGGATGATTCCGGCCCGTTCCGCCTCAGCCCGTTCCGCGGCCCGGGCGCAGCACGGCGTAGAGCACCGGCATGACGAGCAGGGCCACCGGCATCTGCACGACGAGCCCCGAAATGATCGCGATGGCCAGCGGTTGCTGCATGGCCGAGCCCTGACCCAGCGAAAACGCCAGCGGCAGCAGCGCGAGGATGAACGCCAGGGTGGTCATGGCGATGGGCCGCATGCGGCTGCGGCCGGCTCGGATCAGTGCGCCGGCCCCTGCTTGGCCGCTTTGCAGGCTGAAGAGCTCCGAGAAGTAGAAAATGGCCACTTCGGTCACGATGCCGACCACCATGGTCATACCCATCATGGCGGTAATGTTCAGCTCCACACCCGTCAGCCATAGGCCGATGAATACACTCAAGGCCGCCAGCGCGGGACAGACCATGATCGCGAGTGCCACACGGAAACGCTCGTAGAGGAAGAGCAGGAGCAGGAACACCAGAGCAACGGCGGCGCCAAAGACGGCAATCAGCCCGCGAAAGGCGATCTGCTGTTGCTTGTACAGGCCGCCAAGCTTGTAGTACACGCCCTGCGGCAGCAGCCCGCCGCCATCAAGGGCGGCCTTCACGTCGGCTATTGTCTTGCCCAGGGATCGCCCGCTGATCCGGCCCGTGACCGCCACCATCGTCTTCAGATCGTCGCGAGTGATCTGGGGCTGTCCGACCACCTTTTGTACTGAGGCGACGCGCTTCAGGGGGAATACGTGGCCATCGGGGGCCCGCAGGAGGAGGCGGCCGATCTGCTCCGTGGTCTCGCGCAGCTTCCCTGGCAGGGTGGCGCGCACGGCCACGAATTTATTGCCTTTCTGGATGCGGGTCGGTGTCACCCCGTGCAGGTAAGCGTGGAGCTGCCGGGTCACGTCCGCCGGCGTCAGACCTTCCGCGGCAGCCTTCACGTGGCTGACGTCGACGCGCAGGGAATCGCCTGCCAGCACGATGCCGTCGTTCACGTCGACCACGCCGTCGATCCGGTCGATGCGTTTGGCCACCTTCGGCGCCAGGTCGCGCAGCTGGGAGACGTCATCGCCGAACAGCTTGATCTCGATGGGCTGGGGTACCGCCGTTATGTCCCCGATCTCGTCTTCCACGAGCTGCGCCAGCTCGATGTCGAGGCCGGGCACCCGGGCGTTGACCTTTCGGCGCACCGACTCCATGACGGCTTCCGTGCTGCGCCTCGGCAACGGTTTCAGGCGGATGAAGAAGTCGCCGGTGTTGGCTTCGGTGATACCGCCTCCCATCTGGGCACCGGTGCGCCTGGAATAGGTCCTGACATCCGGATCGGCGCTGATGATGGCCCCAACCTGGCGCAGCAGCCGGTCCGTCTCGGTCAGCGACGTTCCCGGCGGTGCGCGGTAGTCGAGCACGAACCCGCCTTCGTCCATGGTGGGCATGAAGCCGGAGCCCACGTGCTGGAACGCATACCAGCCCATCGCGATCAAGGGGACCAGCCCGGCGACGAGCCACCAGGGCCGACGCAGGAGTTTGACCATCAACCGGTTGTACCCACGAAGGACGCGGTACTGAATGCGCCCGCCGTGGGCGAGCGCCGCATGATGTTCGCTGAGCAGGAAGTCGGTGAGCAGGGGCACCGCCAGCCAGGTAATCAGGAAGGAAATGATCAGCGACGCGGCCATTGTCAATGACAGAGCCTTGAAGAAGGCGCCGGTCACGCCGCTCAGGAATGCCAGGGGCAGGAAGATGATGATCGTGGACGCGGAAGAGCCCGTCAGCGGTTTGCTGAACTCCCGCGCCGCGGCGAGGACGCGTCGGGTATGGTGCTCCCCCGTCTCCTGCACGCGGCGGACGATATGTTCGACCATGACGATGATGTCGTCGATGATCAGGCCCACCGCCGCCGCCATGCCGCCCAACGTCATGATGTTGAGGCTCATGTTCAGGACATAGAGCAGCACCATGGTCGCCGCCAGCACGGCGGGCACGGCGATCACGGCCACCAGCGTGATGCGCAGGTTGCGCAGAAACACCAGCAGGACCAGGCCCGCCAGCAGTACGCCGATGGTGATCGCGTCCCGGACGCTGGCGGCGGAGGCGGACACCAGCTTGCTCTGATCGTACCATTGGGCGAGCCTGACGCCCTTGGGCAACTGCCCGGCCTGGCTGGCGAGGGCGGCCTGGAGATCCTTCTCGAGCCGGACCACGCTGGCGCCGGGCTGCTGATAGATGTTGAGCAGCACCGCGTCCTGGCCGTCCGCCGTCTCCCGCTGCCAGCTCGGCGCCGTGGTGCGGGTGACGCGGGCGACGTCCTCCAGCTCCACGTGGCCGTCCTGGCCGGTGCGCAAGATGGTGTGACGGATCTCGTCCAGCTGCTTCACGCGGGTGTCGGTTACCACCAGGTACAGCTTGTAGTCGTCCTCCAGCTTGCCCACGGCGGTGAGCACGTTGCTGGCGGACAGGGCATTGGCGACGTCATCGATGGACAGATCGACGGCGTTCAGCCGTGCCGGGTCCACGCTGACACGGTATTCCGAGCGCTTACCGCCCTGCACGCCGATCTTGGCCACACCCTGGACCCGTGAGAGCAGGGGGACCAGCCGGTACTCGGCCAGATCACGCAGGGCCACCTGGCTCTTCGACTTGGATGTCAGGCTGTAGGCGATGACCGGGAAGACCGTCGGATCCATGCGGCGCGCGGAGAAGGTCGTGCCGGGCGGGAGCCGGGGCATGACACCGTTGACTGCGGATTGAACCTGCAGCAGTGCCGTAGCCATGTTTCTTCCCCAGTCGAAATTGATCGAGATGTCGGTGCTGCCGCGGCTTGTGGTCGAACGCACCGAACGCACGCCGCGCACCCCGCGCACGGCCCGCTCCACGGGGCGTGTCACCTGCAGGGCCATCCGGTCGGCCGGGCGGTCGCCCGCGTCCAGCGAGACCCGGACCCGCGGGTACTGCACCCTCGGGAACATGGCCACCGGCAGGTTCAGCGCGCTCGCGGCACCGCCGGCGGCGAGCAGGGCCAGGAGAAAGAGAATCGAGCGGCGATGACGCTGCAGGCGCTCGGCGAACGTCATGGGCTCTGCTCCCGGACCGCGGCGCCATCGGTCAGCTCATAGTTGCCCTCGGTCACCGCGCGGTCGCCCGCGCTCAGGCCTGCTCCGGATACCCCGATCCAGCGCTCGGTCCGAATTCCGGTATGCACGTCGACGCGATGCGCATGCTGGCCCCGGACGATGAAAAGGTATGGGCCGTTCGCGTCTTTGAGCACGGCGCTGCGCGGCACCGCCAGCGTGTCGTGGCGGGACAGCGTGATACGTCCCCTGAGCTGCATGCCCGGCAGCAGGTGATCAGTCTGGACGCCCGAGAGTCGCACCAGGACGTCCACGAGCCGGGTCTTGGGGTCGACGATACCCTGGACCCGGTCCACGGAGGCCCTGATGGCCGGTCCCTCGCCAAAGATCGGGGTGAGCCGCACGTCGCCGCCCGCCGGCACGCTGGAGGCCTCCTCGGGTTCGACGCCGAGCCTCACCACGAGCCGATCCCGGCGCGTGAGATTGAGTATCGCCGAGCCGCCCTGGAGCCGCTGGCCCGGTGACACCGCCAGCGACGTCACCACCCCCGCGAATGGGGCCTGGAGCACCTGCTGCTCAGTATCGTTTCCTAGCTCCTTCTGGACCGCGAGGCGCGCTTTCGCGTCCTGGAGGGCTTTTTCCGCGGACGCGACGCCGGCGCGAGTGGCCAGCTGCTGTTTCAGCAGGCGCCGTTTGCGGCTCAGGTCGTCGCGGGCATATTTGAGCGCGGCGGCCGCCTGGCGGTAGTCCATCCTGGCCGACGGCGCCGTGGACAGCGTCACCAACCTGTCGCCTTTCGCCACCTTCTGTCCCGCTGTTACCCAGAGTCGGGAGACGATCACCTGGTGATCCGCGTTGAAGGCATTCACCGCGTCGGGGTCGGCGCTGACCACCCCGTAGGCCGTGACCGTGTCCTCCAGGGTTCTCGTCTCAACGCCGTGCAGGGTGACCTGCACGGCCGGACCGGCGGTGGCACCGGCTTCGCCGCTCAGGGCCCAGAAGGGCCAGAGTGCGAGGAGCAAGATCAGCCATCTCATCGTGTCGGCGCTCCCGGAGTCTTTGTCGCGAGGGGCATGGCGAGGAGGGTCTGCAGGGCGATCCGCGACTGCTCCAGTGAGCGCTCGAGCTGGATCGCCTCGACCCGCCTGTCGAGCAGCTGGCCGCGGAGAGACACATAGGTGCCGGCATCCAGGTCGCCGGCCTTCAGCGCCGTCTGGGCGTGCTCCACGACGCGCTGCAGCTGTGGGAGTCGCGACTTCACCTGCTTGAGCTGGCGCTGCAGCAGGTCCGCCTCGTGGCAGGCCTGGTCGGCCTGACTGGCGGCGTTGTCCAGGCGCGACTGGTAGGCTTGGCGCAGGCGGTGTCTGTTGGCCCGGGCCACGGCGATCCCGCCCTGGTTGCGGTTGAACAGCGGCAGGCTCACGGAAACACCCAGGCCGATCGTTCTCACGCCGCTCGTGTCCTGGGCCCGGGTGATGCCTACATTGAGAGTGGGGAACTGCTTGAGGATCTCTTTTCGAACCGTCGCCTCCTGGCTGCTGTAGCCAGCCTTTAGCGCGAGCAGGTCGGGCCGACGTTGATCGAGATCGGACAGCGCGGTTTGCAGATCATCCCGCGTCACCGGCGAGACCTCGGTGGTACCGGCAAAGGTCAGGGTCACGTCCGGCTTCAGCCCGAGCAGCTGGTGCAGCCGGTGGCGGGTCTGGTTCCGGGCTCTTTCGAGGCTCCGCAGCCGACTGTTTGCGTTCACGAGGCTCGCCAGGTCGCCGGCCACGACGCTCAGGGAGACGTCACCCCGGTCCATGGATCGGCGGTCCGCCTGGTAGTGCTCCCGGTGCAGATCGACGGCTGACTGGTAGACTTGGTGCAGCTGTGACTGGGCACGGGTCTCGACGAACAGCTTGCGGGCCTGCTCGGCGACCTGCCATTCCTGCCAGAGGACCTGCAGGTCAACCTGGCGCACCCGGGCACGCGCGGCATCCTGTGCGGCGCCGCGGGTAATCAGGGGCCGGATGTCGGCATTGATGCCGAGGTTGTAGGCGTTCATGAGGTCGCCGGGGCCGCCAGTCGGGTGGTCGATGCCCGCGGACAGCTGCGGGTCGGGCAGCAGCCCGGCGTTGAACAGCTCGGCGCGCCGTATGCCGCGCTGCGCGCGCTTGGCTTTCAGCTCCGGATTGTTGAGGACGGCCAGGGCGACGACCTCATCCATGTCGAGGCCGTCGTCGGCGTCGAACGCCATCTCGCCGTCGCTAGCGCCCTGAATGGAGTCGCCGGGAACCCGCAGTGCGGAGACGCTGTTGGCCAGATCCGGTCCCTCCGGAAGCGGGGCTGGGCGGTATATCGCACACCCCGTTAGGCTCAGTGAGCCGATAAGGACGGCAGCCGCGGCACTTTTGGCCATGACATGCATTGCTTCTTCTGCTATCCACGCTGACCGGAATGCGGCCACAATACCCGCGTCCTGCTTAATGGAACCTTGTCGGCGCATTAACATTTCGTAACGGCGGCGGCGGAGCGCGGTGCTCTACGATGCGGATACTGTTGATCGAGGACGATCTCGAGACGGCCGAATACCTGGCGCGCGGGCTCCGCGAGAGCGGGCACGGGGTCGACCTCTGCGCGAACGGCTCCGAGGCGCTGGCGGAAGCGTTGGCCGAAGCCCACGACGTGCTCGTGGTGGATCGGATGCTTCCCGGGATGGACGGCCTGCGCTTGGTACGCAGCCTGCGGGCCGCGGAGGTGCGTACGCCGGTCCTGTTCCTCACCGCCCTGGGCGAGGTCGACGATCGCGTGAAAGGACTGCGCGCCGGCGGAGACGACTATCTGGCCAAGCCGTTTGCCTTCTCCGAGCTGCTGGCGCGGCTCGAGGGGCTCGGCCGCCGCGCCAACCCGAGCGAAGCCGAGTCGGTGCTGCGCGTGGGCGATTTGGAGCTGAACCGGCTGGAACGCCGCGCCGCCCGCGGCGGCCAGAGGATCCCGCTGCAACCGCGCGAATTCCGGCTGCTGGAGTATCTGATGCTGAACGCGGGAAGGGTGGTCACCCGGACAATGCTGCTGGAAAAGGTCTGGGGCTACCATTTCGACCCTCAGACCAACGTCATCGACGTGCACATCAGCCGTCTGCGCGGCAAGATCGACAAGGGCTTTCGGTCACCGCTGCTGCATACCGTGCGCGGGGCGGGTTACAGCCTGCGGGACGATGCGGACGAGGCTTAGGCACACCACCGTATTCCGGCTGGCGTTCACTTACGCGGTGCTGTTCGGCGTGGCGGTGACAGCCATCTTTGTCGCCGTCTTCTATGCGACCCAGGCGCAGCTCAGGGCGCAGATCGACGCCGGCCTGCGCGGCGAGGCGGACGCCCTGGCTCTCGTCTACCAGGCCCACGGGCTCGAGGCACTGAAAGACGCAGTATCGGAGCGGGTACGGGCCGCACGGAAGCTTACCGGTTCCCGGGGGCCCGAAGATGCCGGCCAGCGCTTCTACCTCCTGGTCGGCCCGCAAGGCGAAACGCTGCGGGGCAACCTGGCGGTGCGCCTGGCCGGCGGGGCGGCCGCGACCGGGTTTGCCGATATCCGTCTGCCCGACGACGTCCATGTCGTGGATCCCGCAGGAGACCCGGTAGACTCGGTCCGGCTGCACGGCCTCGCGCTTGGGCAAGGTTACAGGCTGCTGGTGGCACAGGCGCTGAACGAGAGCCAGGAGCTCGAGCGGACGCTGTTTGCGCTGCTGGCAGCGGCTCTGGCGGCGACGCTGCTGATCGCGAGCGCCGGCGGTTTCCTCATGGGCAGGGGAGTGCTCCGGCGGATAGCGGCCATCTCGGCCACGGCGGGCGAGATCATGGGCGGTGACCTGTCGCGCCGTATTCCTCCCGGACGCCGAAACGACGAGTTCGCCGAGCTGGCACGCAGGCTCAACGCCATGCTCGAGCGCATCGACGCCCTCATGGCCAGCATGCGGGAGGTCACCGACAATATCGCCCATGACCTGCGCACGCCGCTGACGCGGCTGCGCGGCCGTCTCGAGGTGACCCTGCTGGATGCGCGTGACAGCGCTGCGTACCGGGAGGCCATGGCCGAGGCCATAGCCGACGCGGACGGCCTGCTCCGCACCTTCTCCGCCTTGCTGACCATGGCGCAGCTCCATGCCGGCACACGCCGGCTGCCCGAAGAGCGTATTGTCCTGCCGGAGCTATGCGCGGATATGGTCGACCTCTACGGTGCCTTGGCGGAGGAGAAGTCGATCGATCTGCAGACGGCGGGGAGCAGCGGAGTAACGGTGCGCGGTGACCCGGAGCTGCTCGCCCAGGCACTGGGCAATGTTCTCGATAACGCGCTCAAGTACACGCCCGCGGGCGGCAGGATTCGAATCAGCACGGGTCTGGCTGACGGAACCGCCCTTGTCTGCGTGACGGATACGGGGCCGGGTATCCCCGAGCAGGCCCGGAAACGCGTCTTCGAGCGCTTCGTGAGACTCGATGCCGCACGCAGCGAAACCGGCAACGGCCTGGGACTGGCGATGGTGAAGAGCGTTGTCGACGCCCATGGCGGTGAAGTGGTGCTGATGGACGCGCATCCCGGTCTCGAAGTACGAATCTCGCTGCCCTCCGCGCCGGAGGGGCAACCGTGACCCGGGGACGGACGCCGTCAGCACGGGGCGGCAGGGGCGGTGGCAGCATTCAATGTGAGGCGGATGAGCTCAATGAACCTCCTGCTTATTGAAGACGACGCCGAAACCGCGTCCTATCTGGTAAGAGGGTTTCAGGAGCTCGGCCACGTGGTCGATCGCTGTGCGGACGGCCGGGAGGGACTCCTGATGGCGGGGGCGGGGCAGTACGACGTCCTGATCGTCGACAGGCGGCTGCCCGGCGTCGATGGGCTGCAGATCGTCAAGACGCTTCGCGGGGCCGGCGTTGCAACGCCGGTGCTCTTCCTGACCACCATGACCGCGATCGACGACCGGGTCGAAGGGCTTGCCGCGGGCGGCGACGACTACCTCGTAAAGCCCTTTTCATTTGAGGAGCTCGCTGCCCGGGTGAATGCTCTGGGCCGGCGGCCCCCGCTGCCGCCGCAGGAAACCGCGCTCCGCGTCGGCCCGCTGGAGATGGACCTCGTGACGCGTACCGTCTCGAGGGATGGCGTGAAGATTGAGCTCCAACCCGTTGAATTTCGTCTCCTCGAATACCTCCTGCGCAATCGCGGCAGGGTGGTCACCCGCACCATGCTCATGGAACGCGTCTGGTCGTTCCAGTTCGAGCCCAGGACCAGCGTAGTGGAAACGAATGTAAGCCGGCTCCGCGCCAAGATCGACAAACCGTTCGATCACCCGCTGCTGCGGACGGTCCGGGGGGTAGGGTACGTGATCGATGCAACTGAATAGGGTGTTGAGGGGGCAGCCATTCCGCATCGGGCTGCGGTACGCTGCTCTGTTCGCGGTTTCCATGGTGCTGGTGGGCGGCGTCACACTGTGGCGTCTGACCGGGAACATGGAGGCCGACTTGCGTACGTCCGTGATGGAGGAGAGCGACACGCTGCAGGCCGTGTATCGGCAGGAAGGCTGGGACGGTCTGACCGACGAAGTGGCCATCGAGTCGTCGCTGTCCGCCGGCTCCGACGACGTCCGCGGCACTCATTATCTCCTGCTGGACCGACGGGGAGAGAAAGTCGCCGGAGATTTGAGTGCCCTCCGGCCGTTCAGCGGTTGGGGCAGCACGACCTTGATCGGCAACGGCGACGGGGACCCCGATCCCGATGACGACCCGGACGTGGTCTCAGTCGTGCTGCACAGCACCGAGCTGTCACAGGGGTGGCTGATCACGGGTATCAGCCGGCATGGCATCGACGACATGCAGGAGACGGTGCTGTCGGCCGGCCTCTGGGGCGCGGGCGCCGGTGTCCTGCTGGCGCTGCTGGGCGGCGTGCTGATGAGCCGGACCTCGCTGCGTTGGGTGGACGCAGTCAACCAGACCATGGACGAGATTATGGGCAGCAATCTGTCAAGGCGCCTGCCCAATGTCGGCGCCGGCAAGGACCTGGACGAGCTGACCCGCAACATCAACCGCATGCTCGACCGTATCGAGGAACTTATGGTGGGGCTGCGGCAGGTGACCAACGACATTGCCCACGATATGCGCACCCCGCTCAGCCGCCTGAAACAGACGCTTGAACAGGCCGTAACGCAGGCTGAAGACGGGTCCGAGAGCCGTTCACTGCTGGTGAAGAGCGTCATGGAGACCCGATCGATTCTGGAAACTTTCGATGCCCTGCTGCGTATCGCCGAGATCGAAGCGGGCGCCCGCCGCATCAGCTTCGCCGACGTGGATCTGGCGGCGCTTGCCGAGGAGATCGCGGAGACTTACAGACCGGTTGCCGAAGACCACGATCAGCACTTCCAGACCGAGATTGAGCCGGGGACGACGCTCTATGGCGACCGGGATCTGCTGGGGCAGATGCTGGTCAACCTGATAGAGAACGCCATTCAGTACTCGGGCACCGGCAGTACGATGCATCTGACAGTGAGCCGGGGCGACAACGGTGCCGCCGAGATTGCGGTGCTCGACAATGGTCCCGGCATCCCCGCCGCGGAACGGGCCCGCGTCGTCGAACGTTTTTACCGGTTGGAAAAGAGCCGGACCACGCCCGGCAGCGGCCTCGGTCTGGCTCTGGTCAAGGCCATTGCCGCGCTTCATCACCGACGGCTCGTCCTGGCCGACAATCATCCCGGCCTGATTGCGCGCATTCTCTGAGACGCGGCTTCTTCCCGCTTTCTTGTCCCCGACGACCGCCCGTTGAGGGGCGTGCCCGCACGGCCGGCCTCGCTCAGCCTTACAAAACCGTAAGCTTCCTGACAGCCCACGGCGAGGCTCACGCCGTAATCTCCGGCTTTACCAGGTGCCAGTGGACGGCTCGCGAACACGTCACGCGCCCGGCTCGGGAAGGGATCTTAATGTGCGGTTTTGCCGGAATATTTCACGCAGGTCACAGACCTAGCACCGAGACCCTGTATGGGATGGGAGAGAGGCTCGCCCACCGCGGGCCGGACGGTGAAGGGCTCTTTCACGACGACGATATCGGCCTGGTGCACCGTCGGCTCGCCGTGGTGGACCCCGCAGGCGGCCAGCAGCCGTTGCGAAGCCAAGATGGGCGGTTCGTTCTGGTCGCCAACGGCGAGGTCTACAACCACCGCGAGCTTCGGCGTGAGCTCGGGGCGCGCGGTCGGTGCTTTACAACGGGTTCGGACTGCGAGGCGATTCTGCACGTCTATGCGGAATTCGGCACGGCGGGCATCGAGCGGCTGCATGGCATGTTCGCGTTTGCGCTCTACGATACCCGCCGGCGCCGGCTGATCCTGGGACGGGACCGGTTGGGCATAAAGCCGCTGTTTCTCGCTCGGGCAGGCAGCGCCTGGATTTTCGCCTCCGAGATGAAAGCCCTCTACCCGGCGCTGTCGCGTAGCCCCCAGCCTAACGCCGCCGCAGTATCCCAGTTGCTGCTCAATGGTTGGGTCCAGGGCCCGGACCAGATGCTGGAAGGGGTCCGTCAGCTTCCGCCTGCCCGGCAGCTTGTCGTTGAACGCAGCGGCCAAGCCCGAGAGCACGCCTACTGGGAGCTACAGCACGTTGCACCATTCACTGGCAGCGAAAACGAGGCCGGGGAGCGCTTCGACGCGCTCTTCGGCGATATAATGGAAGAGCACGTACGGGCCGACGTCCCATACGGACTGCTCCTCTCGGGGGGCGTGGACTCCGGTACGCTGGCTGCGCTGCTCTCCGAACGGCAGGCACGTCCGCTCCAGACCTTCTCCTTCGGTTTCACCGGCAGTGGTAACCGCAACGAGCTGGACGACGCGCAGCGGCTGGCTCGTCGGCTGGGTACCGAACACACGCGGATAGAGCTTGACCCAGTATCCATTGGCAGCCAGCTGACGGAAGCGACTTGGGCCACCGACGGGATCATCCAGGACCCTGCAGTGCTGCCCACCCTGGTCCTGGCCCGGGAAGCCAGTCGAAGCCTGAAGGTGGTCTTTACCGGCGAAGGCGGCGATGAGGTCTTCGCGGGTTACGGCCGCTACCGGCGCCGCTCGCTGCTGAAGCGGTTCGCGGCACGGCTGGATCCTGCCGGAGGGCTGGGCCTGCCCGGAGGCTGGCCCGGGGATGCGCGGCGTGACTGCTTCCAGGGCCATCTGATGGATGCGTGGTGGCACCGACGCGCGCCGCAGTGCGGCGCCTGGGAGCGCACGCCCTGGCGATGGGGTGCCGTGCGTCGACGCCAAGCTGTTGACCTTCAGACGAGGCTCCCCAATCGGCTTCTCGTGAAAGTGGATCGCGCCTTGATGGCCCATGGAATCGAGGGTCGGGTCCCCTTCCTGGACCATCGCGTAGTGGAGTTCGGGCTCTCGCTGCCGACTGCCTTCAAGGTACGTGGACCGCACAAGAAGTACTTCCTCAGGCACTGGGCGGAGTCATACCTGCCCCGGGAGCAGCTGTACGCCGGCAAACGCGGTTTCCACGTGCCTTCAGGCAGAATTCTTGCCGCGGCACTGACTCCGGACGTGGTCCACGTGCTCCCGCAAACGCGAGCCGTTCGCGGATGGTTTGATGCCGACGGCATTCGCCGGCTGCTGCTGCGCCAAGAGCGGCGAGGCGACGTGGCCGGCAGCGTCTGGGCCGTGCTCATGTTCGCGCTATGGCATGCGCTCTTCGTGGACGGGCGCGGGGTACCTCCGGCGTCCGGGGTCTCGATCGCCGAGGTCCTCGGCAATTCCGTTGCCGGCGGCAGACCCGCGAGCGCAACGGGAGCCTCTCCGGGCGTCCGACGGCGCGCGTAGACTTTTACACATTCGTAACTGGGCTAAGCTCATTTCTGGTGTATGAAGCAGGTAGTTGAGGTGGCGTACCCTGCTGACTGATCACGACCAAGCTCACAGTCAGCAGAGGATGGGTACGCCATGAGGAAGTCTACGCTGCACGC
>Ga0102944_1000094_pt1 | contig 71861 bp, 69 predicted proteins | sample SalPonD_shore_MG_FD_78172 | JGI IMG/M metagenome (GOLD analysis project Ga0102944, IMG submission 78172) | Salt pond soil microbial communities from South San Francisco under conditions of wetland restoration - Salt Pond MetaG... | ecosystem: Environmental > Aquatic > Marine > Intertidal zone >... | reverse complement strand
GAAGGTAGTAAAAGAAAGGACGCGAAACAAGCCGGCGCGATGCCCCGTCTACAGCATCTTCTGAAGAAAAGCCCTTATTCTTGGGTGGTCCGGATTGCTGAAGAGCTTGTCAGGCGGAGCAATTTCAACAATTTTTCCCTCGTCCATGAACACCACCCGGTCTGATACTTCCCGGGCAAACCCCATCTCATGCGTCACCACCACCATGGTCATGGATTCATGGGCAAGATCTTTGATAACGCTCAGCACTTCCCCCACAAGCTCCGGATCAAGCGCACTGGTCGGTTCATCAAAAAGCATAATATCCGGGTCCATGGCAAGCATTCGCGCAATAGCCACCCGCTGTTTCTGTCCGCCGGAAAGATAGGCCGGGTACACATCGCGCTTTTCTTCCAGGCCAATTCTACGGAGCAGCGCCTCGCCCTTTTTCTCCGCCTCTGGTCTGCCCACGCGTGAAACAACAAGAAGTCCTTCAATGACATTGCCGAGCGCTGTCTTGTGCGGGAAGAGATTGAAGTTCTGGAACACCATCCCGAGTTTTCGGCAACGCAGCCGTACGGTATGCCGGGATATACTCTCCTGCTGGCCGTCATCCAGTTCCTTTGCAATTGGCGCGCCTTCAATTTCCACCGTTCCGCGGGTCACTTCCTCCAAATTAATGAGGCAACGCAGCATGGTGCTCTTTCCGCTGCCCGAAGGTCCTATGACAGAGACAATTTCACCGGGATTTACATCAAGATCGATCCCTTTGAGCACTTCCAGCTCACCAAAGTTTTTGTGCAGGTTCCGGACTTTTATCATCGCGCCGTTACTCATAGACCGCAAACCGCCTTTCCAGCCTGTTAAACAGCCACACCAGTCCGTAGTTGAGAAATAGATACATAAGCCCGGCCACCACAAACGGACTTACAGTGAAGTCGCGGCTTACTATTTCTTTGGAATTTCTCAGTATTTCTCCAATGCCCAGCACAACCACCAGAGCGGTGTCCTTTACCAGGGTGATCGCTTCATTTGCAACCGGCGGCAGAACCCGCTTTACAGTTTGAGGCAATACAATGCGTATCATTGTTTGACGGTAGGTCATGCCGATGACCTTCGCCGCCTCGTACTGGCCTCTATCTATGGACTGAATACCTGCCCTGAAAATTTCAACAAAATAGGCAGCATAGTTGATGATAAACGTGAAAACAGCCGCGGAAAAGCGTTCAAAACGCAACGCCGGAATCATGAGCGGTAAACCGTAGTAGACAAAAAACAGCTGAAGCAAGAGCGGCGTTCCGCGCACAACGGACGTATAGAGTCCCAGCGGCGCTTTGAGAAGTGCATTTCCGGAGGTCTTCCCCATGGCACCAAGAAAGCCAAGGGGCAGGGAAAAGAGCAAAGTGAAGAAGAAGAGCCGGAGAGTTACTCCGGCCCCCTGTAAGATGTAGCTGGTGGTTTGAAGTACGTAATCCATGCAGTCTTGCGGTCACGGCAAAAGCAGCCGCTTAGCGGGGAAGAAGAATATCCTCACCGAACCACTTCACGGATATCTTCTTTGCAGTTCCGTCTGCTACCATTTCATCCAGAATGGCGTCCACACGATTCCGCAGGGCAATATCGCCCTTTCTGAAACCTACGCCGTACTCCTCTTCAGCAAAGTACTCCTTTGCCACCGCATACATCCCCGGTTTCTGTGCGATGTAGTAGCGGCCAAGAATTTCGTCAACTACAACTGCGTCTATGCGTCCTACCCCCAGGTCAAGAAGCGCCTGAACGTTATCCTGATAACGCGCCAGCTTGGAAAAACTGGCAAGCACCTCAGGTTCCGCCTCTACCGCATCCTGCGCGCTGCTGCCGAGCTGCAGGCCCACAACTTTGCCGTCCAGGTCAGCCTTTGTTGCAATTGCGCTTCCCGCCTGCACAATCACGATCTGCCGGTTGGCAATGTACGGTTTTGAAAAGGTAATTTGTTGCTTTCGATCATCCGTTATGGTGAGACCATTCCAGATAACGTCAATATCCTTGCTGTTTAGATCGAGAACTTTGGCGTCCCAGTCAATGGGCTGGAGCCGAAGCTTCACTCCCATTCGGTCTGCCACCTCGGTAGCAAGATCGATATCAAATCCGACGATCTCACCGTTTTCGCCCCGGAACCCCATGGGCGGAAAACTGTCATCCAGTCCAAGGACCAGTTCCCCCTTCTCTTTGACGTAAGAAAGGGAGTTGTCTCCGTTTGCCGCCCCGGAAGATTCCGCAGATCCCCCTGCAAACGCCACGGCCGCAACAAGAAACAGTACCAGTACGGCACTCCATGCCTTCATGCTTTGACTCCTACGAACACGTTGTATTGTGCTTCTGATTGATTGCAGAAGTATACGCTATTTGGTTCGTTTTTTGCAACTCTATGCAACCGAAATAAACTTCGCCCACGCCTGATTGCCGCCTCACCATTCGATGCGGTATTTTTCGGTCAGAAAGGTTTTAAACCATCGTGCAGCCATCGCCACAAAGAGCAGGGGAGCAAGTAACATTCAGAACGTTCGTGAAGTCCTTCACAACATAGAGACAACTGACTATCCATTCTCTCACCTTGCGGCTGAGTTTCTCGGTACGGCTTTACTGAACCTATGTGGTCTCTCTTTCGTCATACTCAACTTTAGCCCGGGAAGCCCCGTCTCTCATCTTCTTCCTGACGCCGGCCTTCGCCGCCTTCTCACCGGCTTTCTCTTTGGTTCTACCGGCGGTCTGATTGCCCTGTCCCCGTTGGGCAAAATAAGCGGTGCCCACATTAATCCTGCAGTCACATTTGCATTCTGGCTCAAAGGGAAGATCCGCGCTGTTCATGCCGCAGGCTATGCCTTTGCTCAGCTGGCAGGCGGAGTTGCCGGCGCCGTGCCCCTCCTTTTCTGGGGAAGCATTGGCGCGCGCGTTGACTTTGGCGCCACCTCGCCCGGTGCAAACTATGGAACCCTTTCCGCCCTTCCTGGTGAAGTTGCTACCACGTTTGCGCTTGTCATCCTCTTGCTGTTCTTTGTCAGTCATACACGTATTCGCCGCTTCACACCGCTACTCTTCCCCTTTCTATATGCCGCAATGGTGTTTCTGGAGGCACCGCTTTCCGGAACGAGCACAAATCCCGCTCGAAGTCTGGGACCCGCAGTCATCTCCGGACAGTGGCATGCCTGGTGGATTTACTGGATAGGTCCTCTCTTGGGAGCCTTCGTTGCGGTTGCGGTTCACAGCGGCACGTGGCTCGACAAACTCGAAATTGAAGTTGCAAAACTCTACCATTTTGAGCATGATCCTCTGGGAGTGTTCAACTGGACGCGGCGCTCACGCACAAAGCACACTCCGGGGACACAGACGGAAAATGAGTGAGATCGAGGCAAAATCGATACTCCGCAGAAGCAAACGCATTGATTCATGGTTTCTTTCCTCTGCGGGAATGAATCTCTACCGCGGCTGCCGCCACGGCTGTGTTTACTGTGACGGACGCGCGGAACAGTACCGGGTGGCAGGAGACTTTGCCGGAGATATAGATGTCAAGATGAACGCTCCGCACATACTTGCCCGGGAACTCGATCCTGCACGGAAAAGAAAGCCGTTTTCGGGCGGCTACATTTTACTCGGCGGTGGCGTGAACGACAGCTACCAGCCGCTTGAAGAAAAGCATCTCCTCGCGCGTTCCGCCCTGGAACTTATCTATCAATACCATCACCCGGTCCATATCTTGACCAAATCGTGTCTGGTTGAGAGAGACATCGATCTCATAGAACAGATACATCGCCGCAGCGGTGCACTTGTCTCCATGAGTTTCTCCAGTGTAGATCCGGAGATTTCCCGCGTATTTGAACCTGGCGTTCCGCTTCCGGAAAAGCGGCTCGCCACACTGAAGCGCTTTGTTTTCCGCGGCATACCGTGCGGCGTCTACTTGATGCCGGTTATCCCGTTTGTAACCGACGCGCCGCGGCAGATCGCCGCAAGTCTTGCCGAGTTCAAGAAAATAGGCGTTTCCTTTGTGGTATTTGGCGGAATGACATTGAAAGAAGGGCGTCAAACGGACTATTTCATGAATACGCTATCCGCGTATGACCCCACGCTGATCGGTACGTATGAAATGATTTACCACTCTCATCCCTACGGTAGCCCTTCTTTGGAATACATCCGCAGCATAAATGAGACATTTAACAGCGCGGCAGATTACTTTTCCATTACAAAGCGGATTCCCCTGCCCCTTTTCCGCAAGCAGGTCAACATGGACGAGAGAATCTGCATCATTCTTGACCAGATGGGGGCGCTCATGGAACTGCGGGGAGAGCGCACTCCGTTTGGCTACGCTTCCTACATGCTCTCGCAACAGTGTGACGGCTCAGGCACGAGCGTTCAGCGCATGGGATCCCGCTTGAGTCAGGTGAAAGGAGTTGGTCCACGCATTCTCCACGTGATAGAAGAAATCCTGAGAACCGGTACCAGCACATATTATGAGCGGCTTTTGCGCGGATCAGCCCCGGCCGGCTATCGCGCGGGAACAGATGGCCGCAACACGTATTAACGGAGCAATAGAACGATGATGAATCTCTACCGAAAGATCAAGCTCAGGTGGTTACGCGTTCAGCGCGGATTGGACGATGGGGCGAGCAAAGTGGCCTCCCCAACATCCGGCGAAATACGGCCACTTTCCGTGACGTTCTTTTTCCTTGCAGGGGTAACACGTGGGTCACTTAATATTCGCGCAGCCGCCATTGCGTACCAATTTCTGCTTGCCGCTCCGCTGGCGGTACTTTTTCTCTTTTCAATTGTTCCCTATGTGCCGGTAGAGGGTCTCCAGGGCGAAATCATCGGTCTTGTACGCGACCTCCTGCCGGCGAACGCATTTGACACCATTAATTCAACCGTCACTGATGCGCTTACCACGCGGCGATCACTTCCGTTCCTGGGTCTTGTTCTGGCCATCTTTTTTGCGGGAAACGGTATAAACAACACATTCAAGGCGTTTGAGGCAACTGTTCATGAAATCCGTTCACCCACCAGACTGTCCAGGCGCCGGGCATCTTTTGGCATGGTTGCCCTGTTTCTTCTTCTTTCAACAGTTGCAAGCGCGCTGGTGATATTTGGCCGCGCCGGCGCGCTACTTCTGGTTCGGGCAGGTATCATTGGACCGGAGATTGCCAGTGTGACGGCACTCGCAGTTCGCTGGATAGTGTTAGTTGCGATTGTCTACTCGGGTCTGCTTTCGCTTTACTCCTACGCGTCAGCTGGATGGACCAACCTGAGACCGGCGCTCATCGGTGCAGCCGGCTCGACGCTACTCATCGTCGCAGGTTCTGCCGCCTTCAGCTTCTACATCAACAGCTTTGGACAATATAACCGGCTCTTCGGCTCCATTGGCACTCTCATCGTCATCCTGCTCTGGATGAGGCTCAATGCCCTTTCGGTTCTGCTCGGCTTTGAGCTCAATGCGTCACTGCGGTCCACTCTCAAGCTGGCAGGAAGTCCTCCCGGAGCCTAATCACCCACCCTGGGAGCCAGGTCGCGCATGAAGACCATACCCACTTTCAGCGCCGCAACCGCCGCAACCCTTTTGAAAACGCTCACGGAAGTCCTGTAGTAGTACCCTTCCAGATTTCTGTAGTACTCGTAGTCCGCGGTCAAATAATCCCGCGTATCTGCGGAAATCTTCTTAAAGAACTTGAAACGAAGGAAGTCAGAGAACGAGGGGCGCGCAGGAAGCCCGCCGCGAGCTTCGTCGCGCTTTATTGCACGATACAGTTTGTCTGTTTGTTTTCTGACTCGTCCGGCCTGTTTTGCCTCCACCCTCCTGTCGAGGGGCCACGGTGGACTCAGGTAGGCCAACTCAGCGGCAATTTCGGGACCACCGCCCAGTGCAAGGCGAAGTGCTGCAAGCGTTTTCTCCATTCCTGCCCCTGCATTTGAAACGAGCATAAGTTTCTGGCCAAAGAATTTCGGCCTGTGATTGGTGTAACAAAAGCGGTCTATGAAGTTCTTCATAAGCCAGGAGACGTTGGAAACGTAGCATGGAGATACAAGCACTACACCGTCCGCGTTCTCAATTTTCCGCTCCAGTGCGTTACGATAGTCCTGCAGGGGACAACGATCTACACCCTTTCTAACGCAGAGGAAGCATCCCCGACACAATTCTAGGTTTTCATCTGCAAGTGCAATGTATTCAAAATCCGTCGGCTCTTTCAATTGGAGACGTGCTTCTATTTGCCTTGCTATTCTGTACCCGCTTCCTTTGCTTCTTGGGCTCCCCAAAATTGCTACAATTTTCATTTCACCTTCCTTCCCGTTACTGTTTCAATGATCATGTCCAGCAATTGCTCACGCTCATCCTTGTCAAAGAAGTCAAGTCCTGTAGTCTCGCGGATAGCTGCAGCACGCAGGAAGAAGTGTTGCACCGCCGCAACCTGAATTTCTGCCAGGACTCTAAGCCTCACGGGATCTTCATTTTCTCCCAAAGCGGCGCCGAGCTGCTCATAGACTCCTTGCGCCACCTGACTGCTGTTGTCCAGCATTGATCCGTGTTTCATGTCCGCCACTATTGAGACCCTCGAAACTCCGGGGTTTTCCGCAACAAAGCGAGCAGCGTTGTGAAGACTGGCCCGCATGCGCAGCAGGGGATCGGTCTCTCCCCCTTCACCGTCATCGGTCGCCTCTTCAATCACCGTTCCCACAAAGCGCTGGACTGCCTGGTTAATGAGATTGGATTTTGTCTGGTAATGGTAGTTCACCATACTTACCGAAACGCCCGCCATTCTTGCCACTTTTCTCAGTGAAACCTTTTCAACGGCCTGTTCATTCCTGATAAGCTCTATTGCCGCATCCAGAATATTTTGTTTTACGTCGCGTTCGTGGGTCCGCACTGAACTTCCTCCTCCGGCACATGAAACAGAAAAACGAACACTGTTTCGTACAACGTTTCGTACATTGTTCGGTTAAACTATAGTGTTTACGATGATTCGTCAACCCCGGATAGAAATTCTTTTGCGGTTTTTCTGAGGTATGTTCAACCGGCAAAGTCATCTTCACTCTTTATGACTTGACAGAGGTTTTTCTCCCGCTGCGGGAGGTGGTGGTTCCGTTTTTTGGCCGGAAAGGTGCGGCAACAAGCCCGGAGGGAGTGTTGATCGCCATCGGTTCCCAGGGCGCACTGGACGCGCTGAGAAAAATTCTGGTTAGTCTCAGAGACCGCGTTGCCGTGGAAGCGCCAACCTATCCTGGTACGCTCGCTGCGTTCAATCCCTACGGACCTGACTACGCCCAAATAGGCACCGGCGATGAAGGTGTTATCCCGGAATCAAGGTGGTCTATCTGGGAACGTTTTCCAAAATCTTTGCGCCCGGTGTCCGGGTTGGATTTGCCGTAGCGCCGGAACCCATTTCCCGCTGGATGGTGCTTGCAAAGCAGGGAACAGACCTTCACACAAGCACCTTTAATCACGCATTGTGCGCCGAATATCTGCAAAGCGGGGAGGTGATCGCCACGTGCCACGAGTGGTTGCGCTCTATCAGCCTCGCTTCAACGCAATGCTTGAGGCTTTGGGACATCACTTCCCGGAGTGGATGCGCTGGTCAAACCCGGAGGGCGGAATGATTGTGTGGGCAGAATCCTCCATCGAACTTGATCTCCTTGAGCTCTACCAGGAATCAGTCCGTCACAATGTTGCCTACGTTCCCGGAACGTTCTTTTTTGCGCAATCCGGCGCAGGCCGTAATACGATGCGGCTTAACTTCACCATGAATAGCGAAAAACGCATTGGAGACGCAATTTAAACACTCGCAGGGGTCATTGTGCGCGCTGCACGGCGGGCAGAAGGGACGCAACAGGAAGGAAGCTACTCCGGGTCGTGAACGGCCGAGCGCGGCTGGTTAAACGTAAGCTTTGGTCTATTGTAGTAGTTGAATCCTGACTCAATAACCTGCCCGTCCTTCACTCTCAGAATGGTCTTTCTGGCGCCTGCGTCCGGTGCGTGGTACTCCAGCGTTCCAAATGTTATCACAACGCCTTTAAAGATCATTGCCTCCGCCACAACCATGCTTTGTCCTGACACTTCCATGCGATCTTTCAATGCGGGAATCCGCGCCTGAAGACGGGAAATTTCCGCTTCAAGTTGTTCCAGGTTGACCTGCAGCTGTCTCTTTGCCGTAAGAACTCGCGCTTCGGTTCTTCCGTCTGCAATGGCTCGCTCAATTTGTTCCAGTTGTTGATCAACCTTGTTCCACTCTTCCTGTTTCTCCAAAATATTGGTCACCGTCGCACGAAACGTAATGAGAAGATTCGGTTCCACGCCTGCCGCCACATGTGTAGGTGCCTCATTGACATTCCCGAGCTTCTTGCACCAGAGCGCACCTCCTACAATGAGGTCGCTGGCAATAATCTCTGATCGGCGCCCGTTCAGCACTATGTGGCCAAAGGCGGTAACGCGTGACTGCATGATGGCCTCTTCCACAATGACGTTGCCGCGGCAGGTAACCGTTGAGCTTTCTATATACTTGGCAAAGAGGTCTCCGCCGCAGTCAATATTGCCCTCCCCGTTCCCGCTAATGCCGGTTTTAAGAAGGATATTTCCCCCTGCCCGCAGAGTAGCCTTCCCGACCCCTTTGCCAACCTGGATATCACCGTCAGCTTCAACAACAAAACCATCCGCCACGCTTTCCTCAATCACCACTGAACCTTCAAAGTAGATGTTTCCTGTCTCATAACTAACATTGCGGACCGTAACCACCGGCTCAACCAGAATTACTCCATTTGCCAGGCGAACGTTTCCGTCAGACGCGGCGTACAGTGCCCTCCCGCCGTCAGCCAGGCGGGTGTTGGCGCCTGCTCTCAGTTGTGCCGAGCTCACCTCTGCTTCAGCAGGGATAGATTGTCCGGTAACGGTCTCTCCGGCTACCGGCCCGACCGGCGGCTCCAACTCCGCGAGCAATTCTCCCTGGTGGCAGTTTTCAATGAAGTTCAACTCTTTCAGGTTTATTCGTCCAAAGTCCATTTCCAGATACGGTTTGCCTCGATTCACATTGAAATGGTAGGTGACGCGCCGGCCGGCCCCGGATACCGGCGCTCTACCCGTGGCCACTATGCGTTCTACGTCATATTCCCGCTTTGAAAGCAATCGCTGAACTCTATCCCGGTCTATGCCGTGCAATACCCCGCTATGATTGAGTGCCTCAATAACGTCCGAGACCTCCGGAGGTGCGGCTCCCCGCTTGGGCGGCTGTACAACCACTGATGCACTCATGGCGTCCTCTGATATGCGAACGTTGATGGTTGCCTCTAACGCCCGACCGGCCGGCCATTCCACCAGGGATTCAGGCGTGCCTTGCGCCGCGTCAATGATTCTTCTTATCACCTTTGTACGCACCGGCGGCACACCTAAAAGACGCATCCTGTTTTCCACGTCTTCCGGGTAGACCGGCCTCCCGTGTGGTAGTGGTGGATGTACTACAAGATAGGCCCACCCCCCGCGGTAGAACAGATCGAATTTACCGTCCGTTTCTTTAGAAGTGTGAGTCATTGAATGAAATTGTACTTCTCCTTTCGTGCGAAAGCAACGCCCTGGCAAAATCCAGGTCACCGCCCCCCATCGTCTGGCGCCGGCGGCGTGGACCATGTATTATTCTCCAGACGCCTATGAAAAACGCAAACAGATCGGGACAAGAGATTTCACGCACGGCGCGAGACCTCGCGCGCGACTACTTCCTCCGCCCGGAGAACACCTTCGGCTGCGCGGAGTCTACCTACGCAACGCTGAAGAATGTGTACGAACTCCCTGACGCGGAGGACACCAGCGCAGCGATGGTACTAAACGGTGGCATAGCGTACTCAGGAGGTATGTGCGGGGCGATAAGCGGCGCGGCCATGGCCGTAGGGCAGCTGGCTGAAAGACGTCTTGGGGATCACAACGCCGCAAAGCGTTTTGCCCGAAGAATGATCGTCTCTGTGCTGGAAGCGTTCCGTGGCGAGTTTGGTTCCCACGAATGTTCACGGCTCATAGATTTTGACATCTCCGTTCCGGAGGATCATGATCGTTTTATCGACAGCGGAGTATGGCGTACGGTCTGTATGCGCCAGATTGAGTTTGTGGTAGAGCGCCTTTCCCTGCTCAAAGAGCCGAAGACGTGGGACAGCTGGGTATCCAGGCTCAAGTAGCATTTCAATTGGGCGCGAGCGCCTTACTCAAGATTCCGCCGGCCTGCTCAGCTTTTTTACAAAGGGTCCTATGCTCAGGCCCTGCACAACAATAGAAAACACCACCACCACGTAGGTAATTATCAGAATCACTTCCCGGTGAGGGCCGGTCGGCAGGGCGAGCGCCATTGCGACGGAGATGCCCCCCTTCAATCCGCCCCAAATCATGATTGCCACGTGCTTTTTTTCAAGCAGACCTTGCCGGACAAAAATAGAGGTTGGAAGTCCCACGCTAAACAACCGTGCTAACACTACAATGGGAGCAACCAATAGTGCTTCTCCAATGATAGGCACTTTCAGAGAGAGTACCAGCGCTTCCAGTCCAATTAACACAAAGAGGAATCCAGTTAGAAACTCGTCAATAAGTTCCCAGAAAATATCCAGATTAGCGACGGTCTCCCTGGACATCGCCATCTCTTTTCCTGGATTTCCTATCAAGAGTCCCGCCACCACCATGGCGAGCGGCCCGGAAATCCCCACGCTGTTTGCAAAAATAAAACCGCCGGCCACAAGAGCAACCGTGAGTAAAATTTCCACGTGGTACTGGTTAACACTTCTCAGCAGAAGGTAGGTGATGTATCCGCTCACGAGACCAAAGAGGATTCCTCCACCGGCTTCCTTGAGAAAAAGAAGAAGGGCATCCGTGACATCCACACCTGCCCCGCCTCCCCCGGAAACGGCTATTTCAAGAATCACCGAATAGATTACCACTCCAACACCGTCATTGAACAACGATTCCCCGGCAATAGCCATGTCAACTTCCCTGGCTACCCCGAGCCGCTTGAGGGTACGCAGCACAGCAATTGGATCTGTAGGGGATATCAACGCCCCGAAAACCAGGCAGTAAGCCAGCGGTATCGCGGTACCCAGGAACCTCAACAATAGCCACGTAAGCACCCCTACTATAGCCGTTGACATGAGTACGCCAACGGTAGCAAGCGTGGTCACAAGCCACTTTTGGGACATGAGGCCGGATAGATCGATTTTCAGTGCACCGGCAAAAAGAAGAAAGCCCAGCATTACCTGCAGAAGGGCTTCCTGAAAGTGGATACTCTCGATAACGCCCTCTGCCACGCTGCGTATCTCTGCACCAAAAGATGTGGTCACACTTAGCACAATAACAATGACTGAAGCGGCCAGAGTCATGAGCATCAACGCAACACTTGAGGGCAACCCTATAAATTGATGATTCACATAGCTCAACACCGCGGTCAACGTCACAATTGCAGCAATGACCGAAAGCGTACTCATCCTTCAAGGGTACTGGAATTATCAGGTAAGGGGCAAATGTGCAACAAACGTTGCGCATGAAGGCGTCTGCGCCCGCCTGAGCGGACGCAGAATCCAGGGTGGTCTCTGGCTACCGCACCCGGTCGGCGTTATGCCTTCTCAATAGCCACTCTAATTTGAACGGTCAGCCATCCTGCAATCAGGCCAATGAGTGCATACACAAGCTGGCCAAACGCAACGGTGGCAAAACCAGTGGCGCCAATCTCGGAGGTTCCCATGAGGCCGAAAAAGATACCCGTTCCCAGAAATACCGCTGCCACGTTGTTGAAGTAAGGCGCTTTCTCCAGAAGAATCATGAAAATCACCAGCACAAAGACGGCAAGTGGAATGGCAATCAGGCCGACGGCCATTCCTGCACCGGCAAATACGCCGGTAAGAACAAACATTCCAATGGCGGCAAGAATTCCTGCGAAGATCCCCAGAAAGCCGCTGACCGCCGACTTGGGATTGGCTCCAAGCAGAAAGTATGAAGCCCACACAATAAAGGTTACAAAGGTTAGGCTTGCGCTTGCCGTCACAAACCCGCTGGCTTGAATGAGATTTGTCACCAAATCAACCAGTCCAGCCAGCACCGCAATAGCGAGAGCGTAAAGAATCATCTTTCCTGTCTTCACACGAGACCTCCTTTTGAATCGATTATCGTTAATCGATAATCGTTAGATCATCTTATTTCCCCTTTCCAAGATCTGTCAAGAAAAAAACTTACACCCCTTTCTGCGCGCTGCACGCGTTCTCAGGTCCATCTCCTGCCCTTGACAGTCAGTCAAACTGCCCGTATTGTAATGTCAGACATTTGGAAGATCGATAACGTTGACAGAACTCGACCTGTAATACATAACGGGTTGGCAGACAGGGTCAACAGGAAAGGAGAAACAATGGAACAGGTGACAAAAAATGTGGTTGCAGAAACCAAAATCAGGGGGTGCAATCCCGGATACGTGAAGACCACGGAGGGAGTGGTGGTCATCGACACGCCGCAGTTGCCTACTCATGCGGTAAAAATGCGCGAAGAGGCGGAAAAGCACGGGCCAATTCGCTACCTCATCAACACTGAGTATCACGTGGACCATATTTTTGGTAACTACTACTTCAAGACTGCAGAGCACGTCCTGTCACACCAGGTCACCGCAGACAACTTCATGGTGGTATCACCTGAGATCAATCCGTACGAGTACGCAAAGGAAGCCATACCCAGCGATGATCCGGAGGGAGAGGCAATATTCCCTGATGAAAAGACCTACTTTGCGGACCCCAATCCGCCCGACATCACCATTACCGGTGATACCACACTCAAGATCGGCAATCACACCTTTGAACTGCTCCACACTCCGGGACATACCCCCGGTCAGCTTGCTGTTTACATTCCGGAAGAACGGGTGGTCTTTGCCTCAGACACCGTGTTTAACCACTGCCAGACGTGGCTCTATGTGTCAGACGTAGCGGCGTGGATTGAATCCCTGGAACGGCTGATGGGACTTGAAGTAGATGCCATTGTGCCCGGACACGGGGACGTGTGCACCAAGCAGGAGCTCTATGTGCAGCGTGCCTTCCTCATGGAATGGCGGACAGCGGTGGCTGTAGGGATTGCCAAGGGCTGGTCCAGGCAGGAATGTCTTGACCGCATTGACTTCAAGGAACGCTTTCCAGTTGATATTGGCCAGGAGTACATGATAGATCACGTTACACAGCTCAATGTTGGCGCGCTCTATGACAAGCTCACCGCCCCTATGAAACCGTAGCCGCCATGACGGCGGTTCATTTAAAAGGCGACCTCACTTAGGGGTCGCCTTATTTTTGCTGTCTGCGTACCTACTTCTTTCGGTACTTCCGTACCAGCTCTGTCAACACCGTAACCTGCCGGCCTTCCACCGTGACAATTTCCGCACTGTTATCGTCCGCGTCATATAGTCCAAAAGTTGCACTTCCCGTCTTATGGGCTGAAAGCTCTCCCGGGTTAAGTATGAGACACCTTTCCAACCGCTCGCGTTTTGCCGTGTGATCGTGACCGTAAAAAACAGCATCAAAGTCACCAGAACGCGCCATAGAGTCCACGGTAAGAGGATAATGCGTAAGATAGATCCGTCTGCCTGCCCATTCCACAATGTCGGCCGTGTGAGACGCCATGGTGAGGTTGCTTCCCGGGGCAAGCGCCATTCTCATGATAGCGCCCCTATCGCCGTCGTTGTTGCCCCAAATGCCGTGGGTTGGTATTTCGAACTCAGCAAGGGTGCGCGCTATGCCGGCATTCATAAAGTCTCCCAGAAAAAAGATCTTTTCCGGTTTGATCTTGCGCAACTGTAGTAGCATGGCAATTAAATTGTGATAGTTGTCATGAATGTCTGAAATAACGGCTGCTGTTGTGCTAGTCATGTGTTGTGTTCCGGTTTTCCAGCTCAGTCGCCAAGCACGTCCTCTACCTGTTTCACAATGTGTTCCGGCTTTAATCCAAACCGCTCAAGCAACTGCGAATAGGTGGCGGAATGAATGAACTGGTAACTCCCGTCCTCCCGACGTGTATTTATCGGAAGTATACGACTATGGTCAACCGTTTTCCGAGAATCCATGACGATACTGCCAAGTTGATTCCAGATATACCCGTTATTCTGCTCAGCAATAACGACCAGCCCGTCCCCTGAGAGTCGGTCAAACAGCATCTTTCGGTCTATTGAAGGCATATCGATGACTTCCGCCGTGATCCCTTTCTGCTCAATGAGCTTTGCCGCGGCGAGAATTTCATGAACACCGCGTCCACTGGAAACCAGATGCACCCGGCTTTGGGGGCCGCCCGCAAGCGTGTACGCCTTGCCAAACTCAAAATCCGGGATCTCAGGATAGATCACCGCAGAGGGCGCGCGCATAACCCTGACATAGTTCAGACCACGATTGCCTGCCATAACCCACTTCATGACACCAAGAAGTAAATTGGGACACGATACATCAATGATTTTTAGTCCGGCCATTCCGCTGAAAATGATTGCATCGTCATTGCCCATGTGGGTGGCACCATTTGTCTTGGTTTCAAAATTCGCCGCAGTCGCGAGGTAGGTGAGATCAAGCCCATGCCCATCAGAGAGCCAACCTCGTTCAGATGCCATATCTTCCGTCCGTTCCTGATACCCAACAGCCGTGCGCCTGAGCACCTTCCAGTCAAAAAAGGGACAAAATGTACTCACCCACGCGTTGAATCCAAGAGCTGCGTACGCTTCTCCCACGCACATCATATTTGACTCGGCAATGCCGATGTTAACGGCCCTGCTCTGATCCACCCATGCGATACCGGCTTCCAGCCCGCTGGTGGACCCGAGGTCAGCATCAACTGAAACCACCCTCCGATCCTGTGCAAATATCTTCAATGCGTCGGTAATGACTTCGCTGCCCTGGTACTCTTTGGCTGGATCGAGGCGTGGTAAGCGCGTCTGGTCATACGCTATCTTTTTGTTCCGTTCATCCGCTCTCCGCGTCCGAACAGTCAGCTCCCCTGCAATTACCTGCCTGGAGTTCTTGTTCACCGCAAGGTTCATTTTCTCGGCACGGGCGCGTAACTTCTGAACAATTTCCCGTTGCCCGCGGTCTTCCAGCTCCTGTTCATAGGCAAAATACGCTTCCACCCGGGACGCACGGCGCTCTCTCTGCAGCGTCAACTCAATCTCTCCCAGATCTTCCGGTATGGAGACCTTATGCTTGTTCAGAAAGTTGGAGTAGGAGCCAAACCCTTTTTTAGAATTGCACACAATCGCGGTGGGCTTGCCGTCCCGTGGGCCGTTTACAAACCGTTCAAGTGCTGAAAGCACGGAATCGTAATCAGTGCCGTCAACATTCAGCACGCGCCACCCAAAGGATTCTATTTCTGCCGGGAGATTATTCATGGGAAAGATCAGCTGCGCGTGATTGTCAAGCTGGCCTTCATTCTTGTCCACCAGCATGCACAGGTTTCCCAGATGTTTCTGTGGCGCGTGCATGATGGCTTCCCACACCACTCCTTCTTGAAGCTCTCCGTCTCCGGTGACGCAGTAAACATCAAATTCCGGCGCAACCTTTCCGGCCATCGCCAGTCCCTGTGCAACTGCAACGCCCTGCCCCAGCGGCCCGGTTGCAAAATGAACGCCCGGCAAAAGAGGCCCCGGATGCCCATTCAAAATGCTTTCAACAGAACGGGAATTCCGCAGGATTGACGAGTCAAAGTAGCCAAGATCAGCGTAAATTGACGCCATGGCCGCCACCGCATGACCCTTGCTCAAAACGAACATGTCCTGTCCCACGCGAGTCGGATTCTCCACGTCCGCGCGTATGATATCTCCGTAGTAAAGCGAAACAAGTGGAATGGTTGCGGAGAAAGCGCCCCCAATGTGCACTCCGCGGTCCACGGCGGTGAGTCCCTGCTGTAAGGTCAGAATGCGGATATCTGAATCCTTGATATCAAGCAGTCTGAACAGCCCCTTGCGGAACAGTACTTCAGTAGATGGCATAATTTCTTTCCTTTTCTCTGTCTGATAAGACCGAATCCGTGGATCAGTCTCTCTTCTTGTTTGCAATTGCCCGCCAGATTCTCTCTGGCGTGAGTGGGAGCTCCTGGAAAAACACGCCGGTTGCGTTGTGCACGGCAATGCCCACCGCTGACGCAATGGTAAGCAGTCCGCTTTCCGCTACGCCCTTTGAGCCGTACGGTCCGGGACCATCCTCATTCTCAACGAGCAACGATTCAATCTTTCGCGGGATATCTTTTGACGTTGGAATTCGGTAATCAAGCGCGCTGGAGTTCTTCAGCTTTCCGTTATCGTCAAAGATGTAGTGTTCCATAACGGCGTGCCCAAGCCCCATGATCGCCGCGCCATCGTCCTGCATTTGCACGTGCTGCGGATTCAGGGCCTTTCCCACGTCTCCGGCAGTCACCAGCTTATGAATAATGGTTTCGCCGGTTTCTGGATCCACTTCAAGCTCCACTGCGGAGCAGACAACTTCAAAAAATACTGTGTGCCCGCCAAGCGGGTGGTTCCGCCTCTTCTCAGCACGTGCGGAACCTACGCCAATGACTTCCCCGCTCACGCCACCAAACAAGTCGTCGAGTATCTGCGTAAACGTGATTTCCCGTGTGCCTGCCTTGAAGTAACCCTCGCACAGTTCAGGGTCACCACTTCCGTATTTCCGGGCAACCGCCTCTTTCAACTGGCGCTGCACATCCTTGCACGCTCGCAGGATTGCCGTTCCCATGTAGACGCTTGACCGGCTGGCGGTTGTCTGCAGGTCAAAGGGAACTGACGCTGTGTCTCCCATCACGACATTTACGTTTTCAACCGGTGTGTGCAGTTCCTGCGCGACTATCTGGGAAAAGATGGTTCTGGCTCCCTGTCCCATGTCTGAGGTACCTGCCATGACCGTTGCGCTGCCGTCCTGATGCAAACGCACAATTGAGTACGATGCTGCGGTGGTTGCAGACATCTTGATTCCCATACTTATTCCGCGGCCGCGGTTCTTCCCAACCGGCGTGCCCCATCCAATTGCCTTGGCAGCCTTTCTCAGCACTTGATCCCATTGACCGTCTGCAGCCGGATCATCCGGAAGAAAGTGTTCACCATGTTCTGGCAGATTTCGGAGACGGATTTCCACCGGATCTATACCGAGTTCGCGTGATGCCAGGTCTATCTGGTTTTCCACGGCCCAGTTGAACTGAGGGACGCCAAAACCACGGAACGCCGTGCTCGGCATGGTATGGGACAGGAGCGCCCTGCTGACCGTACGGACTGAACCCACCTTGTATGGACCGGCCGCGGCATAGCTGGATTTCTGTACAATACGCGGCGTAATATCCGCGTACGCTCCAATAAGAAAATCAGCCTTAAGATCCTGGAACAGGAATTTCCCTTCACTGGAGAAGCCCGAACGCGCCTTCACCCTGACCGCAGTGCGGCGAACCGCCTGAAATGACTCGGCAAGGGAGAGCTCCAGCCTGATTCCTCGTCCGAGTTTCTGTGCGGCAAATGCAAGAAGCGGCTCAAACTTGGCGTGCTGTTTCCCGCCAAAGCCGCCGCCTGGATCCGGCGCTATCACTCGCACCTTGGAAAGTGGCCGACCCAGGGAGCGCGCAATCACTTTTTGCAGAAAGTTGGGATTTTGCACGGCACTCCATACCGTCATGACGTCGCGCTCCGGCGCCGCCATGAACGCGAATGGTTCAATGGCAAACTGTGTAACCATGGGGAAAAAGTAGTCGTTCTCAATGACCAGGTCTGCAGTCACCGAGTCCACATCGCCCCAGCCGAAATGATATTCGTCCAGGATATTTGTTTTTTGAAACCGGCCCTCGGGACGCGTTACAGGATCCTGCACCAGGGGTGCCTCCGGATCCAGTGCCCCCTCAACCGTAAAAACGGCCGGAAGTACTTCATAATCCACGTGCACAAGCGCCGCCGCTTCCTCCGCCGCATCAATGGTATCAGCCACTACTATGGCCACCGGTTCACCGTGAAAGCGTGTTTCCTCAACGGCCATAAGCGGGCGATCCTGGTGTATAGGTCCAAAACGCACCAGTGGTCGGGGAAGATCATCCCCGGTAAAAACGGCATGCACGCCGCTTACTTTCATTGCGTCTGAGATATCAATGGAACGGATCTTTGCGTGGGCGCAGTCCAGTTTTACCAGCTTTGCGTGAAGCATATTGGGAATCAAAATATCTGCAACATAGCGCTGCCGTCCGGTAACACGTTCAGCTCCGCCTACGCGGTGTATGGGAGAACCTACCACCTGTCCCTTCAGCTCTTCCGGTTTGGTCTTGCTCATGACTGCTTTTCCCCTGCCGCTTCCTGTACTGCCTCAACAATGCCCTGATACCCTGTGCACCGGCACAGGTTTCCGGAAAGGCCTTCCCTTATTTCTTCCTCAGATGGGTGAGGATTGTTCATCAAGAGATATTCGGCGGCCATAATCATTCCAGGAGTACAGAACCCGCATTGCACACCCCCGCGATCCAAAAACGCACGCTGCACCGCACTCAGTTGGCCGTCACGCTCAAGTCCCTCTACAGTCACAATGTTGCTCCCGTCCGCCTCTGCAGCCAGCATCAGACAGGAGTTCACCGCCCGCCCGTCAAGAATGACCGTACAGGCGCCGCACTCTCCTTCCCCGCAGCATTTCTTGCTGCCGGTCAGCCCAAGATCATACCGCAGCACCTGCAGCAACGTGTGGTGGGGCTGTACGGAAATGGAATGAGTTTCGCCGTTAACGTGAATTGAAATTGATACTCCAGGAGCACTCATAACTAACTTTCTCCCTTCTGCGACGTTACCAGAGCGTCCAGTGCGGTGCGGTGAATACGGCGGGTCATGGTAAGTAGCATGGCACGACGATAATCCTCGCCGGAGCGAACGTCGCTGATTGGGGTTGCACGCTCAATCAGTTTTGCCAAATGTTCTTCCCTCTCCGGGTCACCCACGGACGGGTCGCACAGGCGACCGCTTTCATCAACCGCGAGTATGGGTGTAGGTCCAACCGCACCGTACCCAAACAGGGCACGCCCGTTTTCATACAGTGCGCACGCAAGATTTATGGTCGCCAGGTCCACGCCTTTTCGCCTTGTTACGCGTCCAAACGCAGAACCAACCGCCACGACCGGCAGCGGAAGCTCCACGGAAATGACTACTTCTGCAGTTTCTCTCACCGTCCTTCCAGGACCCAGAAAGAAATCCCGCAGCGGCACGCGCCGCTCGCCGGACGGTCCACGCAACACTACTACCGCGTCAAACGCAAGGAGTGCGGGAATGGTATCCGCGGCCGGAGACGCGTTGCAGATATTTCCGGCAATTGTTGCCCGGTTACGTATCTGTATAGACCCTACTACCCGCACGGCATCTACCAGCGCCGGAAAAAACTTCTGTACATCTGACTGGCCGGCAATGTCCGTCATCACTGCCCGCGCCCCAATTATCAGGTGCTGCTTTTCGCGCCGGATTGAAGCCGGGATTTCTTCCAGCCGCTTGATGTCTATCACCGCGCGCACCTGATTCAGCTCTTGCCCGCCATTGCCGGTAGGTACCGGAACAACCCCGTTTGAGGCGTGCTGCAATCTCACAAGCAGGTCGGTGCCGCCGGCCAGAATTCGCGCGGTGGGACCGTAGTGCTGTAGCTGTTCAAACAGCTCACTCAACGTTGCCGGTCTAAGGTATTCAAATCTCAGCATGTTGCCATCCGTTTTTCACGCCACTTTTCACGCTGATCGCGTTCCGTGGTTGTGTCAATCTTTCAGACCCTTCATCATTCGACTCTACAGGATCAAAAGTTTCCCATTTTCGTACGCCCATTCAATGTCCTGCGGTTAACCGGAAACCGCTTCAATTTTCGGTCCAATACCGCGCTCCTTGTCTATGGTAACCTGAATATTCTTCTTTTGCACTTTCTTCATTCTGCACTTGTGCGGTGGTTTTTTGTCTATCACAAAGTAGTCTACAATTGCCTCACCCGGCACCAGACCTTCTGCCAATCCTCAGTTGGATTCAATGACAATATAGTCCCGAAAGCTCGTGACGGAGGCCGCCGTAAACATGTCGACAGCTGCATCGGAACTTACCGTCTTCTCTACCACCGGTGCTATCAGACCGCGGGACTGCTCTACGCCTTGCTGATTGCGCCGGAATGCCGCGTGGGCTGTCCAGTTCTCTATTGCGCATTTTTGCCGTTCGGGTTACATTATCGATAATCGATAGCGTAGCATTGGAGCTCTACACTGTCAACCAAAATCGAGGATATTGGCTGGTTGCTGCTTTTCCGTGGCTGTCTGCAATAGGGGGACAAGATGGAGTTAGGTACAGTATACACGCACCTGAATGAACTGCTTACACAGCCGCGAATGAGAACGCTGTATCAGCAGGTGAGAGAGGTATTCAAGTCCCGTGAGTACTCAGCCCACAACTGGGAACACGTACGGCGCGTGATATTGAATTCCGTATATATTGGTGTTGAGGAAAAGGCGGACATGAATGTAGTACTTCCCGCCGCAATCCTGCACGACCTGGGATATGCAACCAACCCCGATGATCCTCCACATCACCCCCAAAACGGAGCAAAAAAGTGCTTCCCGTATCTCTCAGCGTGGACCGACGCAGAGCAGAAGGCAATCTCCAACTGCATCCTTAAACACAAAGGCGCCTATCCTGGTTTTGACCAGGTGCCGGAAACCCTAAATGAAAAGGTGGTGTGTGATGCGGATCAGGTAGACAAATTTGGCTGGATCGGTTTCCTTCAATTGCTCAAAGTCTACATAGAACATGGTCGCAACGGTATTGGCAACTACAATACGCTCCCCGGTCTTGCAGAAGCTATGACGCACATTGGAGACATACAACTCTATACGGCTACCGCAATGCGCATCGCGCGTCACATGATTGGCCCGGACCTGGCGGAGGCATCACGAGACCTTAAGGATGACCTTGCCTTCTACGAAGGATGGACGGAACCGTTCTGACGGCGGTTCACGCCTGTTCCCCGCCGTTCGCCCGTTGCTCTTCTTCAAAGTCCTCACTCACCGGCTTACCTACACTCTCAATGTGCTCCCGCACCGCTTCTGACGCTTTGTCAGGATTCCCTTCGCGCAGCGTCTTAATGAGCCGCCGGTGTCTTGCCGCAATCTCTACCGGATCCATCTTGGATACGTAACCGGTCATCATGGACCAGCTGGCAAACTGCATGGTCCTGAAGAGGCGGAGTATCAGCTTATTGCCGGAAGCTCGAACCATGGTTTCGTGAAAATCGATGTTTATGCGCGTTCGCCTGGCTATATCTCCCTCTTTGCCGGCCTCCACCATTTCTTCCGCCAGCTCTTCAAGCTCACCCAGTTCCTCTTCCGAAATGCGCTCTGCAGCCAGCCGTGCGGCGAGGGACTCCAATGCGGCACGAACGGTGAAAACCTCCCAGAGATCCTGCTTGGTGAGCGACCGTACGGTGATGCCTTTGAACGGCTCCCCTTCAAGAAACCCCATTGCAATCAGGCTGCGCAGCGCCTCTCTCACCGACGTCTGACTTACGTTGAGTTCCCGTGCAAGGGCACTCTCAACCAGCTTCTCTCCCGGCTTGTACTTATGGTAGTAAATATCTTCAATGAGTTGCTCTTTTATTTGCTCGCTTAGTACGGTCCGAACAACTCCGCGTTTCTTATTGCTCTTGTTCATGAAATGGCTCTCCCGGCACATGCACAGATGACGTTCACTATCAGTGTACTGCGTGTAACCGCAACCTTCAAACGTTGACTCTTTGTGTTAATACTTAACCTCGGGTGAATCAAAAAACCGGTAGCACTTCAACATGCTACCGGTTTCATACCGTACTTTACGCTTCTTGTCAGCCCAGAATGGTGACAATTCCTTTGTTTCCGTCAACGCGAATCCGGTCACCGTTTTTAATGTCACGTGTACCGCTTCCGGTACCGACAACTCCGGGAATCATGAACTCGCGAGCAACTACTGCCGAGTGAGAAAGGGTTCCTCCGGCGTCCGTGACTATTCCCGCAATCTTACTGAATACCACAACCCACGCCGGATTGGTCATGATACAAACCATGATCTCTCCTTGCTTGACCTCATCAAATTGCGCCGGGCTCTTTACTATCCGTGCCGTGCCTTCTGCCACTCCGGCAGATGCTGCAAGACCTTCAATCTCTCCCTTCACCTTGGCCTTGTTGGCCTGTTCCCGATCAAACTTCTGAGGATAGCCCCAGAGGGTGTGATACGGCTCTTCATACATATTCCACTGCGTTACGGTACCAACCCAGTCCCGCGGTGTGACCTTCTTTGCTTCTTCTATGGCAGTTTTCGCGTCTGCAATAATCTTCCGGCCGGGATAGTTGTCCGGATCACCCACGTAGCGACGGAGCTGTTCATATTCCAGATACATAATGTCTTCCTGGTCATCAAGAAGTTTCATTTCCACCATTTTGCGGGCGACTCTGATGAGCACCAGTCGCATCCGGGCAAATGTTCCCTGATCAAAGTAGAAGTGGTGATCAGGTGTAAGGGGCAACATCCTGAGGTTCAGATCCAGCGCATCTTCAAAGCGTTTCTTCTCTTCTGCAGATCGGCCCTCAATTTGTTTCCGCAACGACGCAATCGCTTCTTCCTGCTCCGTTATACACTTGTTGTAGACCCTGTTGTAATCAAAGTCGGACGCCAGATAGCTCTTGATCTGATCATAGACTGGCGTCTGGTCTTCAATGTAGAGCGGATAGACATACTCATGAGTGTAGACCGCCTTGTAGCCAAACTCTTTTGCGTAGTCAAGAACGTCATTAATGAAGGTTTTGCCTTTTGCGGATTTCTGAAGCTTACCTTCGATGTCGGAAGCTTTTTCCGTTTTCGTAAAAATGTCAGACAGCTCTGAATCCGCCTTCACCTTCTCTTTGAGTCGCCACAGTGCCTGCAGACTGTCCCAGTTTCTGTCCACACGGCTCACATTTACCTTACCAAGCGTATCTTCATCCACGTCACCGATAAGCTCTTTCACAGTGCCGACAAAACCCATGGATGCCGTGAACTGTGCCCAGTTGAGAATCCAGTGAAGTCGGAAGTTTCTCTCCTGAATGTCCACCATCTCTTCAAGATAGATCATGAGTTCCTGAAGGGTTGCGTTCTTGTAATCAAAATTGTCAATGTACTCAAAGTTTTTGAGTACTTCAGGCAGGTAGCGCTTTTCCCACCAGTCCAAAAAGTTGCGCGCGTAGGTTGGCATGATCCAACCGTAGTATTTGCCTGCTTCTGCAGCATCTTTGGCTTCACGTCCCTCTATTGCCGTGTAGAGGTAACCGTTGATTCGCTTGCCATGCCAGTGGAGACCGGAGTCAACATCGAATCTGCGAAAAAGATAGTCGCACGTGGGACCCCACCATCCATCAAGGCTGAAATACATCGGTGATACCGGGAAAGGTACATGATTGTCATCGAAGAACCAGAAAAGCTGTTTTTCCTTTTCATTCTCCCACTTTACGGGAAATGAATCATCACCAAGGAATTGTGCCAGCTGTTTTGAGTTGTCCATACTACCTCCTTCACATTATCGATAATCGATTTCTTACATCATCAGGCCACTCAACGGATCTGTCAAGAACATTTTGCGCCCGTTACGCCGTTTCAGAGCGACATAAAAAAAGCGGTGGATCGTAGAAAATCCACCGCTCACGTTCACACCGGACGCCCTGGCCCCGGGAAGTCACACAAGTTTCTCTTTGGCCAGAAGTTTCTCAACCTCATCCCACAGTATTTGCGGATTATTCGCGCGGACCATGTAGTACGGCTTGTTTTCTGCAAAGCGGCTTACGAAATTCCCGCGCTTTGCGCGAAGTTGGTCGGTGTCCACAAGCGGCATGACCAGGCCATTGGGAGCAAGAAGCTGGTTCAATCCAAAATAGTTCATTACTGAGTGGTAGGTTTGGTATTCACGCTCGAAGCGGTTCATTTGCACTACTTTCGTGTCAAAGTGACCATCCATTCCGGGCATTACAACCAGGTCAATCGGCGTCGGATCGTCAAAATTTACAAACTCCGGTTCTTTGTCAAAAAATTTGGCAACTCCTTCGTCCTGACTCGGAAGATCTGCCCGTTCCGTCCCTTTTGCCCGCATGCGGATGTACACGTTCTTTGATCCCATTACCACAATTCCATCGTCGTCGGTGACGGTGGTTTCTGTAGAGACTACCATTCCTCCGCGACGACACCCTTCAATCTGGCTCATGCTCTTGCCGTGATTGTTCTCTCCGCCAAGGAAAAGAATGGTCCTGTCCTTGAATCGAACGGCCGACGAATGGAACGGGTGAAGGCCTACGCTGTCCATTTGGAATGCCAGCATGGAAACCATGATTTTGTTCAGCTCTCCCTGCTCCCACTGGCCATCCAGCGTCAGCGTTTTGCCATCATAGCTGATGTTCTTTTTGGCGGCGTCCACGTTCCAGACCACATCCGGCGCCGCTTTTTTGATATCACTGCGCAAGTCCACGGAAGCAAGGCGGTAGTTCAAAAATGTCATCTCATCCAGGACGTGATCCCGCTTTTCTCCGCCGTTTACATCGATCCTGAGCACGGCGTCGCCGCTTCGAATCTCCTCACTGAAAGTACTCATCTGTCTGTCTCCTCTTTCTGTAGCGTTACCTGATTACACGTTTGGTTTGATGGCGATCTTTAGCGAGTTTTCTTTCCGATTCACAAAGATATCCAGCGCCTTTTCAAATTCCTGCAACGGAAACTCATGGGTAATGAAACTCTTCATATCTATCTTGTTATCCTGTGTCATGGAAATGGCCTGGCCAAGCGTATTTGGATTGGCGCGGTTACCCACAACATCAATTTCTTCAAGCACCAACCTTTTCACCGGAAGCGTAACATCCCCCTCCGGCGGAATTCCGACCATTGAGACGCGGCCTCCCTTGGCCACCGCTTCACACGCCGCCCTGATGCCTGCCGGCGTCCCGGCGCATTCCAGCACCCGTTTTGTTCCGGCACCTCCAGTCAACTCTTTGACTCTGGCAACAACATCTTCCTTGCGATAGTCTACCGGAATAGCCCCGAGCCGCTCGGCAACCTCAAGACGGAATCCGCTTCCCGATGCGATCACCTTCCCGGCCCCCATGTGGCGTGCCAGAACAACGCTGAACAGACCCTGTGGCCCGGTTCCGTTTATGAGTATATCCTCTCCCGGTTTGAGGCCTGAGCGCTGTATCATGTGCAGCGCAATGCTCAACGGATCCATCATTGCGGCAACATTGAATTCCATATTGTCCGGAATGTGAGAGATACTCTTTATGGTTGTAAGCACGTACTGTGCGTACGCGCCTTGCGTAGTGTGACCATACTGATGGTGGCTGAGATCCTCCCTGCCGTAGTTCAAACAGAGGTTGTAACGGCCTGACAGACACATTTCACAGTATCCGCACCCGGAGTGGCTGATGCCGCATACTCTGTCTCCCGGCTTGTACCCGAATTTCTCCGCCAGATCGTTTGTTTGGACTACTACGCCCGACCATTCATGCCCGGGAATGAAGGGAAAGCCAGGCGGCCAGAATCCCGGGAAATCACCATTAATGATATGAGGATCGGTGCCGCAAATGGTCACGCTTTCCACACGGCACAACACTTCATACGGGCCCGGATTGGGAACAGGGACGTTTACTATTTCAATTTGGTTTGGGCCGTTCAATTGAACGGCGTTCATCGTCTCCGGAAGCATGTAATCTCCTTACCTTTGCGTTCATTCGTTCCAGTGCACCATGGGCAGCCCCGCCACAGGCGCCCTGAAGGACGGAATGTTTGTTCCTTTCAGGGAACCGATATATACGGTTTGCAGATCCGGCCCACCAAAGGTCACGCTTGCCATCCAGGGTGCAATGCCCCGCCCCGTCTCAAACAGAATTTCAGCCGTTACCCGCTTTTCAAAGAAGGCATCATCCAGCGCCTGGACCTTCTCCGGATCACCCTCATCCAGCAGCACGATGTGCTCACCTTCCGGAGTAATCACAAAAAGTGTATCCGAGTAGACCGTTGTTCCCCAGAGATTGCCATAACTGTCAAACGCAATCCCGTCCGGATACGCACCTCTACCCAGCTTGGACGGTCCGTACACCTCTCTGCCGGAAAGATCCCCGTTCTGGTCTACCCGGTATCTCAGCACATTTCCGCCGGTAGTCTGCACCACGTAGAGATACTCTTCATTTTCATCCATGCGTACCTCATTGGTGAAATGCAAGCCATCCGCTACTACGTGGATACCACGTTCATCGTACCGTGCAATGTAGCCGTCCGCCAGATCAGGCACCAGAGCATCAATCCAGTTCTTGACCCGGGTTGTGACGGTTATCCAGAGCCTGTCACGGGAATCTCGGAGCACAAAATTTACCTTCCCAATGGGCTTGCCATCGATCCTGTCAAATATGACCTCACTCTCACCCGTCCTCTTCATGCGCTCCAACCGGTCGGTGCCAAAGTTGGCAATAAGAAAATCGCCGTTGCGCGCAAACGCGAGTCCGTTTGGCAGCGTGCCGGCCGTAAACCGCGACACTTCGTCCGCGTCTGTCCCAAAATCCCGGGATAACTTCTGAGAAACCACCTGCTGACGGCCGTCCGGCGCAATACGAACGACACCACCACGGGCGTCAGCAGACCACAACGTCCCGTCGGATTCTGCCAGGATACACTCGGGACGCTGCAAGTCCTTCCCCACGTACACAATACTATCCCGATCCAGTTCAAAGTCCTTTATTGGATTTCTCGGCATGACTTTCCTCGCTCCGGGCACCTATGTTATTTGGTTGCTACAAACTCCACGCCTTCATGCATCTGGTAGTTTTCAAGTCCCGTTGGCGGCGCAAAGAAACAGACTGCTTTCATTTCCTCGGTCCCGCTGTTGCGTACCATATGCACCTTTCCCTGCTCAAATAGAATAACGGAACCCTCGCGTATCTCCCCGATCTCACCATCTATCCAGACGTGACCGTCGCCGCTAATGATGTAAATGAGCTCCTCCCCTTCCGGGTGGGCATGAGCCGGACGCACGGTTTCTCCGGGTTGCACGCGAATGATACAACTGGAAAGATACTTAGGCTGAAGCGTTTTCTCGTCCGCGACCCAGCGAATGTAACGGCCCGGTACCAACTTTTCTTCTACATCAGATTCATGTACTATTTTCACAGCGTCACACTCCTTGATAGCACGCAAAACGGCGTCAAATTATCGATAATCGATAAGATAAGCTACCACACGCCTTTTCGAATTGTCAACACAAACCGCTGCAGAATGAATGTTGCGCCGGCGGGCATATCTGCATATTATGCCTGATATGAATCACTTTCCCGGCGGCAATACAGGTTGCAGACCATGAGAAAAACCGCGCTTGTTACGGGTGCGACCAGAGGCATTGGCCGCGCAATTGCAGCGACCGTCTTTCAATCAGGGTTTGACCTCCTGGTGACCGCACGTTCCCACGATGACCTGTCCACGCTGTCCGACGAACTTAAACATGAGGTGCCCGAGGGCACAATCCACGTGGTCGCGGCAGACCTTTCCCTGATTGAGGACGTGAAGCGCGTCGCCGGTCACTGCATGCGCCTCTTTTCCACGCTCGACCTTCTGGTAAACAACGCCGGTACCGCGCTATCCAAACCAATTGGAGATTACAGCGTGGAAGAGTGGAACCGGGTCATGAACCTCAATGCACGCGCGCCTTTCTTTCTTATCCAGGAGCTTCTTCCCGCCCTTGGACAGTCAAAGCAGGCAAAGATTATTAACGTTGGCTCTGTGGTCTCAAAGAAAGGATACACACATCAGGCGCTGTACGCGGCGTCAAAGCACGCACTGTATGGACTCACCAAATCACTTGCCAGAGAACTGCACGAAAAAGGAATTCAAACCCATACTGTCATGCCGGGCGGGGTGGAAACAGAGATGATACGCAGCATGCGGCCCGATATCAAAGAGAATGAGCTTATTTCACCGAAGGAAGTAGCTGAAGTCGTGCGGTTTCTCATCAATATGCACGGCAACGCCGCAATTGACGAAATTTCAATACGCAGGAGCAGCAAAGAACCGTGGAGCTAGTGTTGAAGCCGGCGGCACGGTATACTTTACCGCTCATGTATGGGCAGTTTTGCAACGCCTGCGTGGTGGAAGAAGGAGCATAATGGCAATGGAAAAGCAATACGACATCTATCAACTGCATATCTACTCATACATACATCTGCGGAAGGCGGTTGGGTGGATTGGAATTCTTCTTCCGTTTGCGCTGATGGTCGGAAACGCGCTCCTGTTCAACGGTCCGATCTTTGAGCGCTCCATCAGCTACTACTACCATACCCGGATGGGCAACCTACTGGTGGGTGCGCTCTGTGCAGTCGCACTGTTTATGTTCTTCTACGCAGGTTACCAGAGGGTGGACAACCTTGCTGCAGACGTAGCCGGCGTGGCGGCATTAGGAGTGGCATGGTTTCCAACCACTGAAAGCGGTCCGGTTGACCTCGTTGGGACGGTCCATTTGATAGCTGCATCACTCTTCTTTCTCGCACTCGCCTTTTTCTCCCTGGTGCTTTTTCGCCGAACGACAAAGGGCGTGCAACCGACGCCGCGGAAAGTCTCGCGGAACAGGGTGTATCTGGTGTGCGGAATCATCATGCTCGTATGCCTGTTCACCATTCTTCTCTCCATGCTTTTCCGACACGGCGAGGACTCCGGTTCTTTTCTTGTTTTTGCAGCGGAAGCGGTGGCGCTGATGGCATTCGGCTTCTCATGGCTTACAAAAGGTGAAGCGATTCTAGGCGACAGACCGTCGTTTCAGAAGAAGGAGGCATCTTCTGTGGAGTAATACTGCGCTACCGCTAACCGGCCGGAATGGCCGCCTTATCTACAACAGAATCTACCAGAGCAGCTATGGGCGCACATCACTTACCATCATAGTTGCCGGGTTTGGCTATGGCGTGGATTCCCCCTATCTCTTTTACAGCAAGCATATCCCCTTTCAGTATGACAATGACGTACTGGTAATTGACTTTGAATACAGCCGTGATTCAACATTCCTGGCGCTGGGCGAAGAAGAACGCGATGCGCTGCTCCTCGAAGAACTCGACTCGGTGGCCAACCTGCTGCGCGCCCGTACGGACTACGCGCAATTTAGCTTCATTGGCAAGTCCCTCGGCACGTCAGCCATTTTCTATTTGCTCGGTGACAGTTTCGTTAAGGGTAAAACGGCCCGCACAATCTGGCTGACTCCGGGGGAGAAACGCGCCGAAATTGAGGAACTTCTGCTGAGAGAATTGATGCCAGGCATGGTGGTTTACGGGGAAGAAGACCCATACGCGAAGAATGCTCCCATTGCCGAGCTTTCATCCCGTCCGGGGTTGCATGTACTGGTTTTTCCTGGTGCGGATCACGCGCTTGAAACCCATGCACCGCGAACCTCCATACAGTTTCTCCTGCACTACCTCGATACGTTAGAGATGTTATACGCTGGAAACAAGCCTGTCTAAACGCGACAACGCAGCTTCATCTGTCATACGCCCCGCAATAGTCCAGAAGTCTCCGGCGGAAAGCTGCAAAAAACCAAATCTCAGCACCGCTCCCGGGTTGGCGCCCTTACGCGCAAAATCAAGTTCCTGCTTGACCTCTGCAAGAGCCAGTGGTTGTGTGCGGACGTATGTTGCGCCGCGCCGGTATGGACGGAAGCCGCCTCCCATGTCCACCTGGTACACCTGGTCACCGGTGATAACCGCCAGGGCAGTGAACATTTGCAGCTTGTTGCCGGCCGCCAGAGACTTATCCACGGTTTTTCTGGGTGAGTAGTAGATGATTCCGTCTCCCACACCCATCCGGCGCAGCGGTGTAGCTTTCCCGTGTGCAACCTGCGCAATACCCGCTTCAACGCCCACTGCGACGTGATCCGAGGAAGCCACCGCAAGCCAAAATTTTTGTTCCATACGCTCTTTCTTCACGCCCCGTCACGGACCGTATTGATTTGGCCGTCAGGGCTCTTAACCAGCCTCTCCACCCGTTCTTTGAAGCGCTATGAGGTCCGGCCCCTGTTTCACAGGCTTCTCCTATCACGCATGGTGCGGGAAGTCAAGAAACGTGCCTCCCAAATCGAATCAAGCGAAATAGCGGAAAAGCGAGACGACCCATCTGGTTAATATTGCCGACTTTCCTCCCGTGCCCTATCATGTGTTGGAAGAGGAGGATCAACTGTGACTTCCCGTGAGGCACCCTGGAGCGCACTGTCAGGATTTGCCAGACGTTTTGGAAACGAACTGCTGCTCAATTCCGGCCAGTACGCGCTTTTCTACATCTTGATGAACTTCAGCGCCAGCGGACTGAACTACTTCCATAACTTTGGCCATACCGCGCTTCTATTCATCCTGATAATACAAACAAGCGTCCTTGTTCTCTTTGGAGGGACTCCTGGGAGACGCTTTTTCTTTTCACTCATCGCGCCTGCCGTCTACTCTTTGATTGAATTGCGCGAGGGATTGGTTTTTGTCCTGAACATGGGCCATATGTTCTTCTGGTTCAGCTCCATTGTGACAGGATTTCTCCAGGCCGCTATTCTTTCTGCGTCCGAAAATCGGTCCAAACAGGTGCTGGAGTTTGTGCTCACTGGAGTCAACGTGGCAATCTTCATGATTGTGTACTTCTATTTTGATGCACAACTCGCGCTCCAGGACCAGGTGGCCGCAGGCACACTTACCACGGCCAAAATGAACGCACAGCTGGAACTGTCACAGTTCTGGCCGGCTTTCGTCACCTTCCTGGAAGATCCAGCCCACCTCTACGTACTCTCCGGCGGTGCTGTTCTTGCGCTCACTCTTGGCATAGGGCGTGTAAAAATCCTCCAACTTTCTGCCCGCATCACTGAACTTTTTGGACAGTACGTGGATAAGAGCGTACGCGATCGCATCCTTTCCCGCAGCAGCGAGGCCATTTCAGAGTTTCGGGAAGTTGCCGTTCTCTTCTCAGACATCCGCAATTTCACTTCAATTTCAGAGCACGAACCACCCCGCCAGATAACATCCATGCTCAATGAGTATTTCTCCTGGTGGGATCACGAGGTCCGCACACATGGAGGCATCATAGACAAGTACATTGGTGATGCAGTGATGGTGGTGTTTGGGCTACAGAATCAGCACAACAGTTGCGAAAGCGCGGTGAACTGCGCTCTTGCAATGAATCACAGCTTCCGTGACCTTCAGGATAGCCTTCAGGCTGCGGGACTTCCTGTCATTGGAGGGTTTGGGGTAGGAATAAACTTTGGAGAAGTCATAGTTGGCGATATTGGAAGCCGCGAGAGACGGAATTTTACCGTCATAGGAGACGCGGTCAACGTAGCGTCACGGTTGGAAAGCGCAACAAAGCAACTCGGTTCAAATCTCGTGATCAGCCAGACCACCTTTGACCGGCTTCCGTCGCAGCTTCAAGGACAATTTGAACGTCAAGGCAAGGCCGCCCTGAAGGGCCGCAAGGATACTCTCCTCGTTTACGCCTACCGAACCGGGCAGTAACGATTTTATTTGCTGGAGAAACGCATGAAAACAATCGGACTCATAGGTGGAATGAGCTGGGAATCCTCACTCGAGTATTACCGGATCATTAATGAAGAACTTCAAAAACGGTTGGGCGGCATGCACTCTGCGAAAAGCCTCATGTACTCGGTGGACTTTGCAGAGATCGAGGAAATGCAGCGTGCCGACAATTGGGAAATGGCTGCCCACGTGCTTTCCGACGCAGCACAACGCCTGGAGGCCGGCGGCGCTGAACTGGTTGTCATGTGCACAAATACAATGCACAAAGTTGCGAAAAGCATGCAGCGTGCCGTCTCTATTCCGCTCCTTCACATTGCAGACGCAACCGGAAGCCGGGTGGCGGCTGCCGGGATCACACGCGTTGGACTTTTGGGGACTCGCTTTACCATGGAAGAAACGTTTTACAAAGAAAGACTTGAGAAGCAGTACGGTCTCACCGTCTTGATCCCTCCTGAACCCGGACGGGAGATTGTGCACCGCATCATATACGATGAGCTTGTGAAAGGGATCATACGAGACGCCTCGCGCACACGTTATTCCGAGATAATTGACGAGCTGGTATTTCGGGGCGCAGAGGGTGTCATTCTTGGATGCACGGAAATTGGACTCCTGGTTTCCCAGGAGGATGCCTCCGTGCCGCTGTTTGACACCACCCGTATTCACGCAGAGGCGGCCGCAGAGTTTGCTCTTGGAGAAGTTTCCGATGGCGCGTGAGTTTCCTGAAAGAAGTTCGTTTGCAAGAGGGCGCCAGTCCGAAATCTTCCTGGGCGGCGTTGCCGGTTCAAGGCCCGTTGTGCCGGTTGACCACAAGAAGCTGAAAGAAAAGGCGCGCCACATCATGTCCCGTGAGGCGTTCGCGTACGTTGCGGGAGGCGCCGGAGCCGAACAAACAATGCGCGCAAACCGTGAAGCGTTCCGGCGCTGGCAGTTACGCCCCGCAATGCTCCGGAACGCCTCACATGTTGACACCTCGGTGCGCCTCTTTGGAAAGGTATATCCCGCCCGGTTCCTGCTTGCCCCCATTGGCGTGCTCGAAATGGCTCACCAACGCGCGGACCGTGCCGTAGCGGAGGCGGCAGCCGCAGAAGGTATCCCTTTCGTCTTCTCCAGCCAGGCTTCCGTGCCTATGGAAGCGTGTGCTGCGGCAATGGGCAGCGCGCCACGCTGGTTTCAGCTCTACTGGAGCACCAATAACGAAGTGGTTCGCAGTTTTGTATCTCGTGCCCAGGCGTGTGGATGCGAGGCCATTGTCCTGACGGTTGATACCACCATGCTCGGGTGGCGGCCGCGGGATCTGGATCTCGCCTATCTCCCCTTCCTCCGCGCAAAAGGCATTGCACAATACAGCTCAGATCCGGCTTTCAAAGCCATGCTTGCCCGAGAGGACCATACCGGGGCAGACAACTCGCGCTCTGCGCTCACTCTTGCCTCCCTCCGGACACTCTTCCACATGTGCCGCGCATATCCGGGATCGTTCTTGAAAAACCTCTTTTCCGGCGAGCCGCGAAGAGCCGTTCAGACATTTATTCGCACCTACTCCAGGCCATCTCTTACCTGGGATGATTTGTCCTTCCTGCGAAGCCTTACCGAGCTGCCAATTCTCTTGAAGGGGATTACCCATCCTGAAGACGCGAAACGAGCCGTCGATAGCGGCATGAACGGTATCATTGTCTCAAACCACGGCGGACGCCAGGTGGACAATGCGCTGGCCGCCCTGGATTCTCTTCCATCTGTAGTGAACGCAGTTCCGCCGGATGTTCCCGTTCTGTTTGACAGTGGCATTCGTTCCGGGGCCGATATGGTGACGGCGCTCGCCCTCGGCGCGCGGGCTGTCCTTTTGGGGCGCCCGTACGTGTACGCTCTTGCCGCCGGAGGAAGCGCCGGTGTGCGGGAAACGATCAGAAACTATCGCGCCAGCATTGAGCTCACCATGGGCCTGTGCGGCGCGCGTTCCGTCGATGAACTCCAGATCCAGCGTGTGCCCCAGGCGGAATGGCAGGGCCGTTGAGACACTCAGTTACGGTAACGATGTTGGATATCTGACCGGCCGCTCTTTGCAGATAAAATCCGGATAGGCTCCCGCACCGACCGCTGCTACAACGGCAGCGCCATGTGCAGCTTCCTCAGATTCTTCCGGTATCACCAGCTGTAGCTCAAAAATCTCTGCAGCCATGTTTCGCAAAAGCGGATTTCTGCGCATAGCGTTGCCAACGGCAACGATCGTTCTGTGTTCTTTTCTGTGCGCCTCAGGCAGTTGCAGGTAAAACCCATGCAGCTCAGAAGTAATACCGCGCAAAAATCCTTCCACCAGAAAGGCATGGGAGAAGTTGCTCTTCCCGATGCCGGAGATAGACCCGCGTGCCTGTGGATCCGAGCGGGTACCGAAGAACTGCGTGTGAACTTCCAGCCGCTGCTGCACGTCCAGACTCTGGTAATCGATGGTGTTCATGAGCTCGAAAAGCGACCCTGGATCCGTCCCGGTGTAGTGGGTGCAAATATCGCGAAAGAGGTGTTCAAGGAGTCGATACGCGCTCCCTCCAGAGAGGGACGCTCCTGACAGAAGAGAGCCACCGCCCGGAAACGGCCGCACTTCCAGGCTGCCAACCCAACCGTGGAGAGTTTCATCCCCGGCGTTGAGGGCGGCATCTGCCCGGCCGCCACTCTTCGTACTGCGTGCCGGAGGTAGGTAAACTGTCATTTGACCTGAGGTTCCCACGTTTAAAAGCACCGACGTGCGCGGCTCCTTTACGGCGCCGATGAGCCCGGCCTGATTGTCCCCTACCGCAGCGTACACGGCACTCCCGCCGGCGGTGCGACCCAAAAGCGTTCCTGCGGGCACCACAACAGGCAAGGACACCGTGTCTATTCCAAGAAGTCCGGACGCCCGTTGGTCAAATGTCCCCTCACGTCTACGATACAGACCCAGGGAATGGGCATCCGTTGCATCAATCCGCGGAACATGCTCACCGGCAATACGCATAGATAAATAGCCGAGAATGGAGGTCAAAAACACGGCGGATTCAGGAACGCGTCCTTCCGCGCTGTTAATAAGATGGGTAAGGATTCCATAGCCCGAGGGGAGCCGGTATCCGCTCTTCCGTGAGGCCCACTCCACCCACGTGAGCTTCTCACCGGCGGCCGCCGACCCTGGCGCTAATCTTCTGCCGCGTCCGTCCTGCCACGTATAGAGCGGACTTACTGCCCGGCCGTCCTTATCAACATAGAGGATGCCGTGGACCTGACCGGTCAGTGAAATGGCGCCCGCACCCCCGGCTGAGCCGCCGCTATCCTGTTGTTGCGCCACCGTCTCGAGCTCGGAAACCACTTCTTCAACCATGCGCAAAATCAGTTGCGGATCCTGCAGAGCTTCATCCGGTGTCTCCAAGGCAAGCGCCGCATTGTGCTCTTTCGATATGACGCGCCGGGTTTCTCCTGTCTTTGTGTCAAGCAGCACGCCGCACACCGAAGTTGTACCCGCATCCACGCCAATTACCTGCATCTGTTCTCCCTCCACGGTTTGTTCCGCGCACATTGCTTTTTCACCGCAAACCCATCCTATCACCATTACGCCACATGTCATACGTTGACGGCAAATCCTGCAGGTCGTACATTCATGACGATTAGGAGGACCATTGTGGCAGCAGAGAGCGCACGCAGCGCGTTGCAACGGCTTGTTGAGGGAAACCGGCGCTTTGTCTCGGAAAATGCCCGGCTTCGGCTCCGGACCGGTCACGCGCGCCGCATTGAATTACTTGAAGGACAGGAACCGTGTGCCATCATTCTTGGCTGTTCCGATTCCCGTGTGCCGGCAGAAATTGTGTTTGACCAGGGGTTAGGAGACCTCTTTGTGATACGGGTTGCGGGGAACGTGGTCGCCCCGTCCCAAATAGGAAGCATTGAGTTTGCTGCGGAGAAATTCGGGACGCGTCTGGTAGTGGTGCTCGGTCACTCCGGCTGCGGCGCGGTGACATCCACCGTGGATGAGCTGGAGCGCGCTTCCGAGCAGCGCTCTCCCCACCTGCGTTCCATTGTGGACAGAATCAGACCGTCCGTTGAGAGTCTCATGCAAACAGAGTTGCGCCACGATAGGAAAACACTCATAGGTTATGCCGTGAGGGCAAATATTCGCTCATCCGTGGACCATCTACGGCATGGCTCTCAAATCCTTGAGGAGCTCATTGGCCGAGAGAACCTGCGAATAGTCGGTGCAGAATACTCCCTGGAAACCGGTATTGTTGAGTTCTTTGACGACAGCGGAGAATGATGCATGTACACGGTGGGAATAGACCTCTCCGGACCACGCAATAGAGAGGACACCGTACTCGTATTTTTCGAACCAGGTGAGAACGGCACCTTGCTCCGCCTGGTGAAGAGCGTCCATGGCGCGTCTGACACTGAAATAGTGCAGGAGATCACCACACTGTTGGCCCCGGACGCGGCATCTCCTGTCATCGGTATTGACGCGCCGCTCTCATACAATGAAGGCGGCGGGGACCGTCCCGCCGACAGGGACCTCCGCAGGCGCATTGTAGCCTCCGGGCTCGCATCCGGCTCCGTCATGCCGCCCACCCTCACCCGCATGGCGTACCTCACGCTCCGTGGCGTATGTGTGGCGAGAACGCTGGGAATGTCCCTTCCAGTTCCTCCCGCCATTGTGGAAGTCCACCCCGGCGCTGCTATGGTGTTACGAGGCGCTCCTTCAGATGCAGTGAGGTCGATGAAGACAAGCGCGCCCGGGCGACGTAGGTTACTCCGGTGGCTTGAAGAGGAAGGGCTGCACGGCGTGGCAGTTGACCGGGATAGTAGTGACCATTACGTTGCAGCCTGTGCCGCGGCGCTGTCGGCTTGGAAGTGGCACACAGGAAATCCCGCGTGGATTCAGCGGGCGGAACTTCCGCACCATCCGTTTGACTACGTTGCCTGAGACTGAGAAGTGCCTGCCCGGTACGCTGCACTGATCTCACGCCCCGCGCAACTTTAAGCGGGCAAATGACATAATGTGCATCTGGTCCGCCATACGAGCCATGGCGCCGTTTTCCACAGCCCAGATCATCCTCGCCCCCGAGCAATTGTGCACTACCGTCTGATTGGCCATTTCCACGCCACGGGAAGAACAATAGTCCATGATCATATGGGCATCAGTGTGGAGGTGTGCAATGTTATCAAAAACAACGCGGACCTGCTCTTCTGTGAAATAGTAGAGAACGCCAACCGCGAGAATCACCAGTTTTCCCCGGACCTGAACGGACGCGTAGGTTTCCGGGTCAATAATGGAACCGGCTATTACTTCACAGCCCGGAACCCTATCAATGAGCCGGTTTCTCAGTGAGACCACGGCCGGCAGGTCAATGTCATACCAGCGCACCCCGGCATTACCCAGTCTGAAGTAAGCGGTATCCAACCCGCATCCCAGGCTAACCACGGTAGCCGGGCCGTTCTGCGTTACCCCACGCAACTCACGGTCCACGTTCCATGCACGAGCAACCCATGCAAGGCGGCTTCCGGCCTGTGGCTGCGCCTCTATTGAGCTGAAGTCAATGCCGAGTTTGCCGGCAATGGCAATGCTCATTTCATCCCGTATGAGCCCGTCTTTTTTTTTGGCTTTCAGAATACCTTCCCCACAGCGGAAGCAGCATTGATTCTTCCACACCCCGTAAACCTGGTTCCTCTTTCTCCATCATACGGCACCTCTTTTCCGGCCGGCGTTCTCGCTGCGCCTACCGTCACGCGCAACGGTACCATCCCTCGGTTGACATAGTGTTTACGTTACGCGGCGCTTGCTTTAATTCTCGATACCACCTGCCCCCTGGTCAAACGGCTGCCTTCTACCCATTCTTCGGGCCACTTATCGGCCATCCCGGAAATTTGCTCCCGCGCTTGAGTAATCTGAGGCGTATCCCGCAGCTCGGGTATTCCCGGCTCCGATAGCATGGCAAACGCCGCCCCGCCTAAGAGCGCCGGATGTGCCGCAGCCTCGACCGACACAGCCAACTGAGCCAGGCGGGAGAGCATCAGCGCAACGTGTAGCGCGTCTCCAAGCTCGTCAAAATGGATCAGCGCCTGCGTTGTAAACTCAATAGCGCGTTCAGGCAATCCCACGCCAAGCTCAACGCGTCCCATGCCTTCCAGTGTCCACGCTGTTAGAAACCGGTCTCCAAGCGGCACAAAGCCGTCCAGCGCCTGTTCGTAGCAGCGTAAGGATTCATCGTAGCGTCCTCGCTCGCACAAGAGATCACCAAGTCCGTTACACGCGTGCGCGCACAGCCACGGATCGTGAATATGATTGGCCAACAGGAGCGCCTCCTCCAGCTCCTCTATTGGGGGAGGTCCCTGGAAAACACCACCGGTCGTTGAGTAAGCCCAGACCAATGCGCGGGCAAGATAGTACGGCTCACCAATCCCACGTGCCACTTCCACCGCCCGATTCACGTATTCCGCCCCAAGCTCTGTATTGCCGAGCCATCTTTCGCACACACCAAGGTTAGACAGGGAGAGCACTTCGCACGCACGGTCTTCTACCTGACGTGCCATGTAAAGACTCTCTGCAAACATGTTGTGACTTCTCCTCCAGTCCCCCATGACAAAGCGCAGCCAGCCACGGCCGTCTATCGCCCGGGCGCGAAGGGATGACGGGTTGGGTGTGGCTCTTTCCAGAAAACTGCCGAGCCACCGCTCGCCCGTAGTGAAGTGCCCTTTCTGGTACCAAAACCATGTCAACGCGGTTGCCATACGCATCCCATCTTCAAATCGGTTTGACCCGTCAAAGTATTCAAGGGCTCGAAGGAGATTGGTGTGGTCTCCCTCCAGCTGTGCGGTCCACTTAGCCTGATCTTCACCATGAAGAAGAGGCTCAGCCTCCAATGCCCTAACGCGGAAATACTTTGCATGTCTTTCTCTGATCGCCGGAAGCTCTCCGTCCTCCATCTCTTTGCCAAGGGCGTACTCACGCGTTGGTTCAAGAAGTGAAAAGCGTGGCTCTTCAGTATGAGCACTCCGCAAGAGAAGGCTTTTGTTTACCAGGGAACGAAAGACAAGATGAAGCGGACGCGTTTTGCAGAGCTCGCCGCATATCGTTTCAACTGATACAAAGGTGAAGCCCTTGCCAAAGGAGGCTAGCGCCACAAAAAGCCTTTTTTCTTCCGCATCTAACAGGTTGTAGCTCCAGTCAATCGCACGTTGGAGAGATCGATGGCGCTCCGGAAGTGATTGAGCTTCAGCAGAAAGGTATGAGAGCGGCGAAATCAGCCGTTCCGCCAGTTCTGCCGCAGAAAAGACGCGCAAGTATGGTACTGCAAGTTCGAGAGCAAGCGGAACACCGTCCAGTTGCCTGCATATGGAAACGATCCCGGGCATCTGCTCGGCGTCTACGTTGAATGACGGGATATGTGCACTCGCTCTCTCGCAGAACAGTTGCACTGACGCAGTTTGCCCCGCTTCCGCCTGGTCGTTTCCTGCCGGCACCTCCAGCGGCGACAGGTAGACTATACTCTCGCCGGAAATCCACGTTGGCTCCCGACTGGTCACAAGTAGCGTGGGCGTATCTGTCAACTTCACAAACCGCTCAATTTCCGGCGCTGCGGACATCACGTGCTCAAAGTTATCCAGGAATAAAAGAACGTGGCGTCCGCCAAGCTGCTTTGCAAGAAGTTCGGTCATTTCCGCGCTTTCTACACTTCGACGGCGCAGGCCGCACGCCGCAGCCACGGCGCCCGGGACAAGGGAGCCGTCGGTCACCTGAGTGAGATCCACAAACACCGTACCATCCACGAACCTATCTGAGAGTACGTGAACCGCATGAACGGCAAGTCGCGTCTTTCCTATCCCAGGCGGACCAACCACCACAATTACGCGCGTCCCACTGCGTATCAGCCGGTCCAGTGTCTGGAGTTCTTCACTCCTGTCAAAGAAGCGATCGAGCTCTTCAGGGGGCGCCACAAAAGCACTTCCAAGCGCCTCTGACCCGGCAGGCCGCCTGCACAGCAAATTGGGATCACGCGCACGAACCATTGCTTCAAGTTCCCGGGTAACATCATCCGGCTCTTCGTCCAGTTCTTCATGCAGTATGCGCACGCACTCGTCAAACTGGTTGAGGGCGGCAGTCCACTGGCCGCTTGCCGCGTAGAGGCGCATACCGAGCCGGTGGAACGCTTCTTCCAGCGGGTCAAGAGCCACAAGTCTCTGCCAGTACTTCATGGCTTGTTCCGGTTCGCAACTGGCTAGAAAACCTTCAACAATAGCCAGCAACCCGGCCTGAAGCGTGTTACGCAACGATTCCGTCACCGTAAACTGCCAGGAGTCAAAGTCTCGACAATCCGGAAGCGTGAATCCTTCAAGAAAGTCTGCTGTGTATCTGGATACCGCTTCGATCAGGCCTGAATCGGAGGAGGATTCAGCACTCCTGAGAAACTGTGGCACATCAACGGTGACCTTCTTTGCAGAAAGGGCTACTGTTTCACGCGTCGTGACAAGCAGCTCACGGTCAACATGGGCACTGATATCAAACAGACATGTTCTTAGATTCCTGCGCGCTGCCGCCTGACCACGTTCCGGCCATAGTAACGTGGCAAGCGTATCTCTGGAAATGGGACGGTCTTCTACCCCAAGGAATGCAAGGAGAGCAATAGACTTGTGCCTCAGCCCGCTGACGACCGTGTCCCCTTTTAAAACCGTCGGTGGGCCCAGCAGCCGAATCTCACATATGGCCACGGCCTTATTCCTCACTACGTGAGGACTCTCTTAAGAATTATAGTATTACGCAACGATTCTGCAACGCCAGGTTGGATATTCTCTTTCAAAACGTCCGAAAAGGAGTGAGGCGTGGAACGATCAACGTGCGAAGACCAGATTAGTCGCGTGTTTGAACGCCTCTGCCGCTTTGTAAACCAGCGTGATGCTACCGTGTCACCACAAATCTGGGAGAAGGACGCGGTAATATTTCAACCCAACGGGCCCCCTATTCGCGGTGTAGCTAACATTTTATCTGCCATTTCGGCGAGCAAGAGACACTGGCAGCATGACATGAGAGTAGCGTGCGACGAGATTGAAATGAACGGTAACCTTGCGTTTTCCTGCGGAACCCTTACGGTACGAATGACGGCGCAGAACTCTGTTGAGGTACATTATCTGGATGGAAAGTTTCTGGCAATTCTCAAACAGGCCCCTTCTTTGAACTGGCTTTTCTACCGTGTTTCATACAATTCAAGCGTTCCCCTCCCTGTGGATACCACACTGTGAGATGAAGGAAAACTGGCCGCCCTGGTTTCACATTGTTACCCTTTACGTGGGGATAGGCAATGAAAATTGTGATAGCACACGAGGGGGGCGTACTCACCGCTCACCGGGATACACGCACGTGGAAAGCGCACACTTCGCTTGAACAGAGCAGTCCGGAGTGTCTTGTGGCGCATGACCGACACCGTGACGTTCTTTTTTGCGGGACGTTTGAAAGCGGAGTCTGGAAGAGTGAAAACGGCGGCCACTGGTTTCAGGTGGGAACGGAAACCGTCACCGGCAGCGTTACCTCCCTCGCCGCGGGAAGACGGGCAAACTCCAACGGTTACAGCCCTCTTTTTGCCGGCACCGAGCCAAGCGCGCTTTACAGGAGCGATGACGGCGGTGCTTCCTGGCGCCGTTGTGATGGTCTCACGGACCTTCCAAGCGCCTCTTCCTGGAGCTTCCCGCCACGGCCGAGCACCCATCACGTAAAGTGGATTGAGGAGGACCCGTCCCGGCCGGAGATACTATTTCTTGCAATTGAAGCGGGGGCACTGGTAGTAACTCCTGACGGCGGCAACACCTGGACAGACCGGGTGGCCGGCGGCCCTCGCGACACCCACACCTTGCGAATGCACGCAGGCGCACCGGGTCGCATCTATGCGGCAGCCGGAGATGGCTACTTTGAAAGTGCAGACTCCGGCAGGAGCTGGAGCCGCCCGCGAGAAGGACTGTCCCACCACTACTGCTGGAGCATAGCCGTAGACGTTGCGGATCCTGACTTCAGACTCATGTCTGCGGCTTCCGGACCGGGTTCGGCGCACAATGCAGGCCGCGCAGAATCATTTATTTACCGTAGAACCGGACAGAGTACGTGGCACATGGCGATGGAAGGACTCCCCGAACCCGCAGGAACACTGCGCAGCGTGATAACGGCGCATCCCCAAACGTCGGGCGTCTATTACCTCGCCAACAACCATGGCGTGTTCGAAACCCGCAATGGCGCAGAGAGCTGGAAATGGTTGGACATTCCCTGGCCTCATCCGGCAGGAGAGAACGCATACCCGCGTGTGGACGATCTTCTTATCCTTCCCGACTCACCGTAGATTCCGGTACGGTTTTGGCAAGCTTCACCCAGCCAATAAGCCGGTCCTCCTGAAAACCCAGGCTTCGGGCCAGTTCCAGAGAGGCCGTGTTTGAAGGTTCAACATTCATTACAGGGATGCGTCCGGCTTCCCTGATTTGCGCCATGAGTGACGCAACAATTCTCCGGCCATATCCGTGGCGCCTCCACTCCGGAAGCACATGTAAATTGCCAATAGAGTCCTCGTCATGTGTAAGCCCCCAGGCGACAAGCTGTCCGTTCTTTCGAACACACGCGGAAAACCCACGGCTTATTCGATCTTCTATGTAGCTGCGAGAGATGTAGGCGGCGTAGTGTGAATATCCGCAAACAGCTGGAATGTCTTGCGCGCAAAGCTGTTCCGTGTAAAACGGTCCCTCCGGCAGTGGCCGCGTCGGAGGATAGTAGAGACGCATGGTGGTTAGCTCTGAAATCACCGGCCGGCGCATCACAACAATAGGCCTCATCCACTGTTCAATGCAGGCAAAGCAGGAGATATCAGGACGTGCTCTCTTCACAAGCGCACCAAGCTCATTCTTGCTGTTGCCTGACAGATAGCCCCAGAGCTCATCGCTCCTCCCGGTTACAAGAAGGGAATCTCCCTCCCGGTAAAAACGCTCCACGGGATAGTTTGAAAAAAACCCGATGGCGCCTACGTTTCTTACCGGTGCGGCACTGAGCTCCTGAATCACACGCCGGCTATCGGTTTCCACCGCCGATCCTCTGTGTGCCCGTCACGGTCATTACGCGTTCTCTCCAAGGTAGTAGTTGAAGTCTGTTGCCTCCTCTGCGTGAAGAACCTCAAACGCGTGTGCCGGCGTTCGGGAATTGAACAGCTGTTCCTGCACGTTGGCGTCCCGCCCAATAGCACGCGCAAGCGCTGCAATGACCTCAAGATGGCGTTCTCTCTGGGATTCCGGCGTCGCGAGAAGCACCATGCAGTGCACCGGTTTCCCGTCCGGCGTTTCAAACGGCAAGCCGCGCCGGCTGATACCCATTACACCGAACATTTCGTTTCCTTCAGGGAGAATACCGTGCGGAATGGCAAGTCCGGCACCTACGCAGGTTGAAGCCTCCGCCTCGCGGTCCAGAAAGGTTTGCAGCAGGCGTTCCCGGTCTGCACGCAAATGGTTTGTGCCGATGAGAACATCAGTGAGATAGGCTATCGCCTCTTCCTTGGTAGAGGCTTCTATATCCGTAACGATGTTCTGCTCTTGAATAAAATCGATGAGACGCGGCCTGTCCTTTCCTGCGTCTCCCGACTTCTTCAGGGCAAAGTTTGCTGTAATGGCGCCTACCAGTTCATTTGCCATTACCGTGGTGAGCCCAACTGCCAGAAGCGTACTCTGAATAGGTTCAAGCGCCTGATCCTGCTGAACAAGAAGAATAAGGCCCACCGCCACACCGGCCTGCGGAATGAGGCCAAAGCCCAGAAAACGCCGTACCGACTCGGTTGCCTGAGCAACTCGCATTGACAGGTTCGCGGCCAGAAGCTTACCCGCAGAACGCGCAACAAACACGGTGGCCGCGAGCAAACCAACCTGTCCAATCCGGCTGAAGTCCAGTTCCATGCCGGCAAGCGTAAAAAATGCCGCGTAAATTGCAGACTCAATGCTATCAAACGCGGCACCGCCGAGTTCCTTTTTCACCGGAGAAAGATTGGCAAGCGTAAATCCAAGGAAGAGACATGAAAGAAGGAGGGAAAGATCCAGAAGGAGGGAGACGCCTGTGACAACAAGCAATGCCACTAATGAAGCGGCCGCCAGTCTTTCGCTGCGAACCACATGGCGGGTCGCCCCAATGAGCACAACGCCGGCAACAACACCAAGTAGCATTGACTCGCCAATTTGCAGACCGGGCCCGGAGAGAAGGTCCCACGCATGAAAACTGCGGTCGGCACTCAGTCCATAGGTGACAAAACGACGCGCTACCGCGAAAAGGACAATACAGGCGATGTTGTTCAGTGCGACCGCAGCAGTAAGCGTCTTCACGAACACGCCCTTGGCGCGGGTTTCCTTAATGAGCGCCACAACAGTGGCCGGTGCGGTGGAAACAGAAATGGCAGCAAGCAGGAGCGGCACCCATGGAGTACCGGTGACAGCAAAGGTGGCCGCAAACACAACGGCGGGTGTTACCACTGTTTCCAGAAGCAGAAGCGAGCCCAATCGGCGTCCGGCGTTTCGCAGCGCCTTAAGATTCAGGTTCTCGCCCACGGTAAGAGCAATCAGGCCCAGGGCAAAGTCTGTGACCACCGCCAGATGCTCGCCGGTGGCATGTCCAAACAGGCTGAGACCTGCCTGGCCTATAAGTACGCCGACAAGGATTTGGCCTGTCACGTGGGGAAGTTTGACCCTGTGAGCTATCTGTCCGCCAATAATGCCTGCAAGGATAACCTCTGCGAGCGTGAGAAGCGTCATTCCGTTTTCCACGTCACCCCCCTTGCCGGGCTATGATGCTATCAGAAGCGGCCGGCCCACACAACCGGCAAACGATGGAGAGAACCCGTTGCGGCAGGAGCAAACCGCTTCCGGCTTAGCACATCGCACATGTCACCGGGAGACGCGAGCCGCTGAAGAGGTGCTGACACTCCTGTACGCAGAAACCCCTGGTGCACCTGAATCCGCCGGGAACATGCTGGCCGCACCTCATCCTGATTTCTTTACCGCAGCAGCAGCTACGCTATCTCCTATGTGCGGGACGCCGCAGAACTTCGTAGTTTTAAGAGAAGCATCCCGGAAAACGCGCGTGTTGCGGCAAAGATCGAGCATCCGGAAGCCGTGGCGGACGCCCTCGCAATAGCTGCGGAAACGGACGAAATATGGCTTTGCAGGGCTGATCTTGGGGCAGAAGCGGAGGGGCGCAAATGGCCCGCATTGTGCACGCTTTTTACCCGCAAATTTCACGTATTGGCGTACCGACGGTTCTTGCCGGCGGAAACACTCCGGAATACAAAAAGACGTTGCGGCCACATCGCCTTTTCCCAGATGAATCCGCGAAATTTTCCCTCACTCGCACTATACTGGAAGAGCGATACACAGCGACGGGGAGGAGATGCACACACCAAAACTTGTCATGAGTGCTTTACTACTTCTTACTATTCTCCTGCCGGCGTATTCCGAAGTCTCGGTTTTTCTGGTTACGCGTGGGGTCAGCGACGACCCTCGTCTGCAGGGGATCATTACCAGGACGGTAGCGATCGAACTTGAAAAAGCCGGACTTTCGGCCAGGCAGAAAAGTGAAGAGGACGCCACTGGCAGTACGGATCCCTTTTTTTCCCGGGCAGCTGAGCTGGACGCGCCGTTTCTCATGATAGTCGACGGTGAGCTCAGTGACTCAACGCTTAGCGTGGCAATGAGTTTTTATCGCACCCGCAAACGTACACAGCTCGGACAGAAGCGCGACACGTTTCAACTTGGCATTGATCTTGACCAGCGCCTTCTATCTGCCGTGCGTTCCCTCCTGGAATCAGAAGAGATCCAGACCGACATCGCCGCAGCACTCAAGCAGGACACGGCCCGAGATAGAAAGGAAAACCCGGTTCCGGCCGAAGAGACGGCACGTGTCGGCGCTGCCGGACCCCAGCAACCTCCCGAGGCGTCACGCAGATTGGAGTTTGGCGCAGGAGCCGCACCGGTTATCTTAGTGGGCGCTTCCAGTGATTATTTTCGCTACGGGGTAGCAGTTGACGTTTCGGCACTGTATCGCTTCCGACTGTTCGGCATTGACGCCGCCGGCGGCGTAGATATTACCGCGTCACGCATCTTTCCCGCTTCCGGATTGCCGCGCGGAACGGTTTACACCGTCGGCGGCGGACCGTCGCTTCAACTCGGCTCTTCACCGCTTCAAAATGAACGTATTTCCCTGAGGCTGACCGGCGGGGCGGCAGCCCTGACCGCCCGCCTGCCTGACGGACCCCTCCTGGCAAAGACAGTGGCCTTTGCTCAAGCTGATGTTCGCGCAGAGCTGCGTATCTCCAAGCGCCTTTCTGCCGGCGCATTGCTGGGCTTCCTTGTTATATTTGAGAAAGATTACCCCGTTATGGGCGTGTTGCCGGGAATTGCGGTCTCCCTCCTTCCGTAGCGCCCGCGCCACCTCTTCTATGAAAAGTTTCAATGATTATCCCCGCGGCCAAGAATTCCTGGGTATATTGCGATATATTTTACCAAGGCGCTAATTGCGAAAACTGGAAAGAAGTTGCTGCACTTGGTGAAGGAGACCTATAGTGTTCAGGAACGTTATCCGGAGTTCCGTCCTCGTGCTTTTCACCATAGTCTTTCTTGCGGGATGCGACAATTTTGGACTTATTGACCAATTCTCAATTGCAAGTACGGGACCACTTGCTGTCTCGCCCACCGCCCGGGCAATTGCGGCCGGACAGACGATCAACTTTGTCGCCAGTGGCGGAACTTCGCCTTATGTTTTCGCTTCACTTCTTGAGAATATGAACGGAACAGCATATATCGATCCAAACACCGGGACCTACACCGCTTCTACTACTGAGGGAAGCGATACCGTCACGGTGAAAGATGCAACCGGGGCTACCGTCCAGGCTGAAGTGACTATAGTGAAATTATCCCCGCTACAAATAATTCCGTCCAACGTCACCATTAGTGAGGGCAATGAATACATATTTTCCGCCTATGGCGGGTCCGGAGAGTATCAGTACTCCCTCAACTCGGGCGACGTTGGGGACCTCTTTGACGACGGAACTCATGGTACCTATGTGGCTCCCAACCCGATCGCGACATCTCCCACAGAAGTCACCGTGATCCTATCGGATACTGCCGGCAGCACCAAAAGTCAAGCAACTGTCACCATTGTCTCAGGGGGGGCACTCACTCTGACGCCCCTCAACCCATCGGTAACGGAAAACGGCTCCATCACCTTTGTCGGTTCGGGTGGGACCCCGCCTTACACCTTTTCGGCGAGCAGCGGAACCGGGGGCATTGATCCAAACACGGGTGTATTTCTGGCCGGTACTGCCGTTGGACCGCAAGCGGCAGACGTGACTATCACAGATGGTGCCACGCCAGCCAATTCCGTGGCAGCACAGGTGGACATCTTACCCGCCGCGCCAAGCAATCTGTCTGTTACATACACGCCCAACAACATGAAGCTCACCTGGCAGAATAACACTTCCGCAACCGTCAATATTGCCATCGAACGCAAACAAGGCAGCGGCGGAACATGGACAGCACTGCCGGTCAGTCTTGGCTCATCAACGACGTCTTACGTGGATGTGGTTTCTCCCAACAAGGATCTCTACATCTACCGCGTCTATGCTGTATTTAACGATCCCGGTACCGGTACTGACCTGAACTCGCCCTATTCAAATGAAGTGTTCGAATTGGCATCTCCGTAAACGCCTACTCGCCGGAACGGGTTGAACCGGCAAGCGCGTCCAAACTCTGAATTGTTGCCGCTATTTGATCCAACGCGGCTTTCTGCCCCTTTGCTTCAAAATAGTCTCCGTAACGTGCAAAGAAGGAATCGAGCTCACCGGAAAGTTCCGGAAAGCGTTCCCGAACGGGGGCAGATTGCGCCATTTCCCTGATTCGTACTTTGGTACGCAACAGGTCCAGTATGGGACCCTCTCCATCACCGGCATTGGTCCGTTCTCCTGCAATTTCGGCGTCGTTTTTCAGGCTGCGTACGTTTTCCTGAACCGAACTCACCAGGCGTGAAAGCTGCTCGTTACTTGATGCAAGCTCGTTCTGCCGCTGGGTAAGTTGTGATTGCAGTTCACGAATACGCTGGTCCTGTGCGGTAATACGGCTGTTTTGCGCGTTAACTGTTTCACTCCGATTGGCAAGCTCACCCTGAAGACGTGAAACTCGCGCCCGCTCTGTTTGAAGCGCATCACGCAACTCTGCTACGCTTTGCTGAAGCGATTCCACCTGGCGGCCCAGCTCTTCTGCCCGCGCCACCTGTTCATCCAGCCGTGAATCTGCCCCGGTTTCAGCCGGCGGCGCGGCAACGGGCCGATCCATGGCAAGCGCCTGCCGTATGGCCTCGTTCCCCGTTTGGACAGCCGGAAGTAGAGCCGTCAGACGCTGTGATCCGGAGTCCGCCGCCTGCGATACCAGCGCATCCGCAGCGGACACAGAGTCCAGTGCCCCACCTACGTCCCCCGTTTCAATCCGATCTTGAACTTGTCCGTAGAGGTTCTTCAATTGGGTAAGAATGAAATTTGTCTGCTCATCTTCGGTGGACAGCGCATTAAGCTGTGCCGCCGCGGTTGACTGCAGCGTTTCCAATTCACGAGCCAGCGCCGCCTCACGCGCCCGTGAGGCGGCAGCTTCCGGAACGCTCGCCCCGGCCGGCTCGTTTCTCAATCGCTCAAGCTCGCGCCGGATTGCCTGAATGCGCGCATCCCGTTCACTCAATGCCTGTTCTGTCTGTCTCCGTGCCGTTTCCAGCACGGCTGACTCTGCGGTCGTGTAGGAACCCGCGGCCGCGACCGATGAGGTCTCGATCGTATCAAGGATGTAACCAAAAGACAGTATCCCCACTAAAAGAACTGTCAGGGCGAGCAGGTTGATGATGAGGGGAAGCTTTACGCCGGATTGCCTCGGAGCGCTTTCAATTTCTCCAAAATCAACCAGTGCCCTTCGTTCGACAAAAAGCTGCTCTATCTCGCGGGTCAGCTCCGCCCGTTCCTCTTCAGTTACACCGTCACTGCCTGCACCGCTCCCGTCACCGTTTCCGGAGGAGGAGCTTTGAGGGATCCTCTTTCCACGAAACAGGTCGCGAGCGTGTAGTGCACGCTCCAGTAGACCCGGCATGTATCACCCCTACACAAGTGTAGTATACTTATCGGCACGCCACAATTGTTGATTGAGTGCCTCTGTTTGACGCGGGGTAAAGGGGAACCTATAATTCGTGGTAACATGCGAATTGCACCGCGTATTATTTCGATATTTCTTCCCCTTTTTCTGGTTCCCATGATCTTTCTCACCTTTGCCGCCACTGCTACAGCGCGCAAGGCGATATCCGCGGTTGCCACCGATTTTCTCCAGTTCAAGGCGGCGGAACTCGACCGCTTTGCAGCAAGCCAGTACAATCTTTTGAATCAGAACGGCCTTTCAGACAACCCTGAATACATAGCTGCAGCCAAACGGGCCGTTGCAGAATACGCCGGCGGACTCGTGCAGGCGCCCACTCAGTTAATTTTTGCGATGGACGCAAGCGGTAACATCGCCTTCTCAACCTCCTCCCTTGAGCTCTCTGAAAACGAGGGAGAAAACATACGCGGACTGTCCGGCACTGATTCGGCAAATCTGGTCAATCTTACTCTTGGTGACCAACAGCGGGTAGGGGTAGTTCGGTCATTCGCGCCGTTTGACTGGACCATCCTGATCACTGACCGGACCTCTTCCTTTTTTCGCTTCATAGATCAGATTACTGTGGAAAGCGTCGTTATCTCCGGGGTCGCCCTCATTGCCGTTGTTATCCTGACCATTGTTTTCGCGCGCCTGCTCACTACCCCACTCCATCAAATAGTGAACGCAATGCAGGGCATCGTGGAAACAGGTGATCTCGGCCGCCGGGTGAATGTTCCCTACGCCGACGAAGTCGGCATGCTCGGTGACAGCTTCAACGCCATGACCGGCGCGCTTGAGAACGCGTATTCTGACATCAAGAATTACGCGCTTCAGGCAGCCATTGCCCAGCGGCGAGAATCAAAAATCAGAAACGTGTTTCAGAAATACGTCCCCAAACACGTCATTGACGAGTTCTTTGTGTCCCCGGATTCCATGCTCGTTGGCCAGAGCCGCACACTCGCTATCCTTTTCTCCGATATACGTGGATTCACCACGTTGTCCGAACATCTCTCGCCGCACGAAATTGTAGAATCGCTCAATCAGTACTTTGGCCGCGTAGTGGACGTAATCATGAAGAACCGCGGCCTTGTGGACAAGTACATCGGAGACGCAGTGATGGCATTCTTTGGAGCGCCGGCCGAAGACACGCAGAGCTGCCTTCATTCTGTCCTTGCCGCGTTTGACATGCTTGATCAACTGGAAGAGTTCAACCAATGGCAGACAGAACACGACAGAAGTCCCGTTCACATAGGCATTGGCATAAATTACGGCCCGGTCACCATTGGCAACATCGGAAGCGAGCAGAAAATGGACTACACCGTTGTTGGAGACATGGTAAACGTTGCGTCCCGCCTGGAAGGTTTGACCCGCTATTATGATCAGCCGCTCCTTGTCTCTGAATCTGTGCGGCGCCGTCTACATCCCGGCATCCCGTGCCGCTTCATTGACCGGGTACAGGTGAAGGGCCGTTCCGGCGGACTGGCCGTGTACACCGCACGAAGGGAACTGACCGAGGCCGAAACGAGTGCCTGGAAGCTGCATGAAGAGGCGATTGTACACTACTACGACCGGGACTTTGCCAGGGCTGCCCGCGGATTTGAACAGGTTATTGACGTGTTGCCCGATGACCCAATTGCGCTTTTCTTCCTGCAGCGCTGCAAGCAATACCTTGTGGAAGCCCCACCTGACAACTGGACCGGGGTGGTAACCTACACTGAGAAGTAGTGTCTTCCGCGGCCCTCCGGAAATACGCGGCGGAGAGCGTCACGCAATTGTCCGGCCGGGGCGGCTCTGCTACACTGGCGTAATGCAGCCAACACGTCACCACCTGGCGTTTCAATCTGCGGTGGACCTCTCTTTTCTGCAACCCGGATCGGTGGATCTGGTGGTGACCTCTCCCCCGTATCCCATGATTGAAATGTGGGATGACGTCTTTTCCGCCCAGAGCCGGGACGTGCAAACGGCATTGGAAAACGGACGCGGCCAGGATGCCTTTGAGTACATGCATCTCCTTCTCGACCGCGTCTGGAACACGTGCTACGCACTTCTGCGTCCGGGCGGTTTTGCCTGCATAAACGTTGGAGATGCAACCCGGACGGTGAGCGGTACGTTCAAGCTCTACGCAAATCACGCTCGCGTCACCAGTGCCTGTGAGGCAATTGGATTTCACTCGCTTCCGATTATTCACTGGCGGAAGCAGACAAACGCTCCAAACAAGTTTATGGGATCTGGCATGCTGCCTTCCGGCGCGTACGTAACACTGGAGCACGAATACATTCTTATCTTGCGGAAAGGTGATAAGCGGATATTCGAGTCTTCCGATAAAAATCGGCGGCGAGAAAGCGCGTTCTTCTGGGAAGAGCGAAATCGGTGGTTTTCAGACATGTGGGATCTTAAAGGTGCCAAACAGCGCATTACCGAAAGCGCAAGCAGAACACGGAGCGGGGCGTTTCCGTTTGAGCTTGCATATCGCTTAATACATATGTATTCATTGCAGGACGATCTTGTCCTTGATCCCTTTGCGGGAACCGGGACCACAGTCGCAGCGGCCATAGGCGCGGGAAGAAACAGTGTGGGGATCGATATTGATCCCGACTTCCTGCCACAGATACTGAACACCGTGAAAACTGCTGCACTATTTTTAAATCAGCGTGTTACAGAGCGACTGAAACGTCATAAGGCCTTTGTTGCTGATGGTAAGACCACCCGTCAACGTCCATTTGCACATCACAACCACCACCACAATTGCGCCGTTGTTACCGGCCAGGAACGGGAACTGCAGCTTCACTACGTGGATACAATTTCTTACAATCGCGAGTTTGATTTCACGGCCACCTACCGCCCGGTAGGAGAAGAAGAGGACGAGCGCCCGCCAATCCTGTCCGGATTCTAAAATCCACCGGACGCCCTACTCTGCATTATGCCGCCCTGTATCCCCCGGATAGACCAGCGGTAGAATGTATTCGAGACAGGAGTCCTCCATTTCACCCCACTCTTGTACCGCCTTATTGAAAAAGCCGTGATCTCCACCGGGTACCACGTGAAACTCATGCGGCACGCCATGTTTTTCAAGGACACGCACAAGCTCCTGCGTTTGCGCAATAGATACCGTCCTATCCGCGTCCCCGTGAAACATAAGCACCGGAGGCCACTCGGAAGTTACCAGATTAACCGGACTGTAGCGTTTAAGCACGCTGTCAGAAAAAAACCGAAACGACTTTGAATATGAAAAAGCGTCACCTTGCGCCATTGCCACAAGATCCGTAGGACCGTACTCGTCCAAAACGTAACGCAACGTCACATCGCCATCTTTTAAAACCGACGGCACGCACATGAGCGCAAGGTGCCCGCCCGCTGATACCCCGTAGAGGCCCAGATTGTGAGTGTCGATATTGAATTCCGTGCCGTGGTCACCCAGCCACTCCACAGCCCAGCGGCAATTCTCTACCGGCGCGCGCAGGCCGCCAAACACGCCTGCAGTGTAGTTGACCGAAACAACCGCAATACCGCGGCTTCGCAACTTGTGGAGAAAAGAGTCGATAATGCGAATCATACTTTTATCGCCATGAAGCCACGAACCGCCGTGAAAGAAAACAATCACAGGGGCGCCTGTGTGCCCGGCCTGTTGTGCCTCCGCAAGTGGATGGTAGATGTCCATGCTCAAATCACGCCGCAAAAGCCGTTTCTTGTAGACAACGTCGTAGGTTACCGAACCTTCCACAGGTCCGGCGTCTTCTGTGGATAGTTTCATTTCCTTAATTCTGTTTGGTGTAAGCAACATGGGAACCACAAACTCAACCGTGGCTCCCAGGATGAGCAAAATTGAGAGAACGAAAATGACTGTCTTCATGTAACTCACAGGATACGAAATGGCCTGACATGTTTCAATGAGTGTCAGTGTCCAGGCGTGCGAGCGCCTCAAAGATGAGCTCAATGAAGCCGGCCCTGTTCACATCAGTGAGGACCCGGACATTTGGTTCCTGCCGGCTACCAGGCCGCCTGTCCGCGACCGTCATGCCGCGTGTCAATTCCCCACGGGTTTCCACATCAACAAACATCTCTTCCCAGGTAAAAAGATCCGGCCGAATCAAATACGCTACCGCGCATGGATCATGAAGCACCGGCGAGCTTAAACCGCGCTTCCGATATCCTTCGCCGTAGTACTTGAGAAGTTCCGCCACAAGCCGGGACGCCCTTCCCCGCCGCGACAGCTCCGCAATTTCCTTCTCTTCAATATACGCTTTATCCGTGACGTCCAACCCGCTCATCACAAGCGGTACGCCTGAACGGAATACTACGCGAGCTGCCTCCGGGTCAGCGTACATGTTGAACTCCGCAGCCATCGTTCTGTTTCCATGCACAATTCCTCCACCCATGAAGGAGATAAAACCAATTTTTCGTCTCAGTTCAGGCCGCGCTTGCAGTAACCGGGCGATATTGGTTTGAGGTCCCAATGCCACCAGCGTCACCGGTTCAGAAGCCTCTTCAAGCATACGTGCAATAAAACTCTCCGCATCCTCTTCCAGTGGCCCGAAGCCTGGGGAGGGCAACTTAACACCTCCAAGACCGCTCTCCCCGTGCACTCCCGCCCCTGTCACCAGCGTTCGGGCAAGCGGTGCCTCAGCGCCGCGTGCCACCGGGAACGGGCGATCAAGGTAGCTGAGAACCTTTAACGCGTTTGTAGTGACCTTATCTATGGTCTGATTTCCAGCTACGGTTGTAAGACCGTGAAGCCGGAGGTGCTGGGGATACGCCAGTGCAGTCATTATGGCGATGGCGTCATCATGACCGGGATCAGTGTCAATTACGAGCTGTAGCATACGCCGGCCTCCGTAGATCCCAGTCTATTCTTTTCTGCCGTGTTTCAGGAAGTGGCCGTTCTGAAACTCCTCAAACGCCTGAATTAGCTCTTCGCGTGTGTTCATGACAATAGGCCCGTGCCATGCCACCGGCTCCCGAAGCGGCTCTCCGGATACCAGGAGAAAACGAATTCCCTTCTCTCCGGCGGAAACTTTCACCTCGTCTCCGGTGTCAAACAGTACCAGTGTACGGTTTTCCGCAGGATGGGCCAGAAGCGCATCTGTGGTGCCGGTCTGGTTCACATACTCCGTGGGCGCGAGGAGCGGTTCTGATGCGTCGAGGAAGTCTCCCCAGCCGGCAAAAACGTAGGCAAACGCGTGGCGTCCGGTTTCAACCTTGAATGTCCGTGACCTGCCGGGCGGAACAGATATGTCCAGATAGCGGGGATTTGCCGCAATGCCTTCCACCGGTCCGGTCTTGCCCCAGAAATTACCGGTAACCACCCGGACTTTCGTACCATCGTCTTCCACAACTTCCGGAATCTGTCCGGCCGGGATATCTTGATACCGGGGGTTGGTCATCTTCTTTGCGGCCGGCAGATTGGCCCAGAGCTGAAACCCGTGCATGCGCCCCATCTGATCGCCGCGCGGCATCTCCTGGTGAATGATGCCGCTTCCTGCCGTCATCCACTGAACGTCGCCGGAACCGAGCACTCCCGCGTTTCCCAGGCTATCGCCATGTTCCACCTCTCCCGAGAGAACGTAGGTGATCGTTTCAATGCCCCGATGCGGATGCCACGGAAACCCGTTCAGGTAGTGGGCGGGTATATCATTTCTAAAATCATCGAAGAGTAAAAATGGATCGGTTTCCGCGCTGTTTCCAAACCCAAACGCCCGGTGAAGATGAACTCCCGCACCCTCCATAGTGGCCATAGCCTGTGATTGTCTGCGTACCGGCCTGATTGACATACATTCCTCCGTGGCTCCAGGATCTGTAGTAGCTTACTATTTTACTATATTATACCCAATCTTCGGGCCACTACCAACACGTTGAGCTCTGGTCACCGGAGCGATACAATAAGAGTAATGTGGATATGTACACGCAACGCGCTCTGTGCGGCTATGTGGAAAAGATCCGGGTTTGCTTTTGTCCTTCTTGCGGTGGCTGCAGGCATGTTGATAGCGCCACAAGGCGCCACGGCCCAGGAAACGTACGGCACCGCCATGAAACTGGCTGAGCAGCACGCGCTGGCCTGGCTCCGGGAGCAGCAGGTGCCAAATCGCCGGGTTCCGGATCCTCAACCGGAACGCAGAAACCTCATTCTCAGCTACCGCATCCCGGAGGATGATCCTGCCTACCGCTATCTTTACGGCCGCAGCTATGTCTATGACTGCGCCATAGCGGCAATTGCATTTACCATGGCAGAAGATTTCTCCACCGCGGAGTCCATTTTGCTGGCGCTCCGCCGCCAGTTGCTCCCGGACGGCGGCCTTTGGTTTGGCATGAACACGCAAAACAGCTGGCCGTCACAGGATGATTCTTCCGGGGCGCTTGTACGTTCCGGCGCCACGGCGTGGGCCGGATATGCCGCCACATACTACCTGCGCACTCGCCTCGCCGGGAACTCACGCTTCCTTCAAACAGACCGGGTTGCGCCCCGCATTCTCCAACTTGCAACCGCGGTTGGTACCTATCTGCTCAACCGCCAGGTGACGGACAACACAGACCGGAGGTACGGCCTTATTACCGGCGGCATGGGAAGCTATAGCTACAAGTTTCATGACGGCCAGGTGACCGCGCTCTATGATGCAAATCCAATCACGTGGGCCAGCACGGAGCACAACCTTGACTGCTACTTTCTTCTGGCGGATCTCTACTTTCTCACCCGTGATCGGCGCTACAAAGAGGCGTCTCGGGCAGTTCTTACCGGATTGGTTTCGCTCTGGGATCCAGATGCCGGACAGTTGCTGCAAGGCGTCAAGGGAGACGGTACCGTGGATTCACTTTTACCGCTTGATACGGCTTCATGGGGATCCATGCTGCTGCGTGCTGTTGGAAGCACGGGACGCGCCAACACGGCGTTACGCACTGCGCAGCAAAAGTTTCAACTGGATGGAAGCGGAAATTACAAACCGTACGCATCAGGCAAGCTCTATCAGTCCGACGGTGTTGCCCAGTACTACTTTGACACCCCGGATGAATCATGGGAGGATATGGACCTTGCCTGGGTTGAGGGCGCGCTTGGTGTTGCCGCCGCGCTGGCAAAGGCAGGCGACCGTGATGAAGCGGAAAAGATCTTGGACGCTGCCCTTGCCTTTGAAGTGGACGGAGGCCTCCGTTACGCGAGCAGGGAGATACCGCACCAATTCACTACCTATCCAAGCGTAGCCTCAACTGCATGGTTTGTCATTGCATATCACGTAGCGCGCACTTCCACAGCCCGTCTGCTCTTCTGGGAGGTGCCGTGACACATGCAAAACGGTTGTGGGGCGCATATCTCTTGCTTCTCATGCTGGGGAGCGTTTCTCTTTGTACCGCAGAGGATCTCAATTTCAGGCTGGGAATTGTCGCCTCCTTTGAGCCTTCACAGACGGATGTGGACGTTCCCACGCTGGCGCTGAAACGGATACCGGAAATCCTCGGCATACCGTATGGTTTTGCGCAGCGTCCTGAAGATTTGTCACATTACTCCGTGGTTGTCCTTGCTGCGGGGCCTTCAAATGCGAATTTACAGCCGAGGTGGCGCGAAGCGCTTTACCGCTTTGTGGAGAACGGCGGCATCCTTCTTTCGCCAGGGCCGGTAGGATCTGATCTCTATCCGCTTTTTGGAATAGTTGAAACAGCCAATTCACGCAGACGCTATCGGCTCACCTTTAACGGACATGATCCCGCATTTGCCTACATTGACCACCCGCGGGAGAAAACCATTTCTTTGGGAAACGGGGAAAAGCATATTTACGATGAGGTCATTAGAACCCACGCGGTGAAGCTTGCAACGCTTGCCGAGCCGCTTGGGCGTTTTGACGACTCCACCGTCGCGTTCTCCCGTAACTACTATGGCCGGGGCATAGCATACTACCTGGGGATATCTTTTGAAGAAGCGGTCTTACTTCCACAAACCGGCGGCGACTTTGAGGCCCAGCGCCGATACGTGAATAGCTTTGAACCATCTGCGGACGTTATTATGCTGCTGGTAAAGGCACTCTACGAAGCGTACACACAACCGGCACTCTACGTGAGCGTAATACCGGAGGCAAAACCGACGGCACTCATCCTCACTCATGACGTAGATGCTCAAACTTCCTTTGTTGATTCTCTTAAGTTTGCCGACGTGGAAGCGTCATTTCACACTACCGGCACGTACTTTGAAAACACTAAATACTTCACGGACGCCATGGATATCGGGTACTACGCGTTAGAAGAGAACAAAGCTGCCGTACGCGAACTTGCTTCTCGCGGGTTCGACATTGGCTCCCATACCGTCTCCCACTCCTATGATTTTGACTCCGCTGGGGTTGGCTCGCCTGATGTAACGGAGCAAACCTACCGTCCCCGGGAAGAGATCACCATTAATGGAGAAGTTCGTGTCAGCAAGGCGCTTTTGGATAGGGATATTCCGGGACAGGATACAGTCTCTTTCCGGTCCGGATATCTTGCCTTTCCACCGGACCTCATCCGCGTGCTCGAAAACGCCGGCTACGGCTATGACTCTTCGTTTTCCGCCTGTGATGTCCTTACCTCATTTCCGTTCTACGCGTTCCGCGAAAGAAAACCGGGTTCCCAACCCTCGAGCGTAATTGAGATCCCGGTCACTCTTGATGATTCCCGCGATTTTCTCACACCCCACAATGTGGCATCCGCGGAGAAGCAGTGGGAACAAGTGTTTGATGCAAACATGGCAAACGGGGGTATCACCGTACTCCTCATTCATCCTTCCGACACCAGAGACCGTGATTTCAAACTCCGCGCACAACGTGCTCTCATGAACCACGCCCAGAAAGCCGGGGCATGGATGGGCAATCTCACGGAATTCGGCCGTTTCTATCACGAGCGCTCCACGGTAACATTAGAACGTGTCGCCGTGCACGACGGCGTGATGACGATTGCGCTGAATCAGCGTGCAGACCAGATTCATCCGTGGATCGGAATTGTGGTCACGGCGCCTGCGGGCGTGAAAGAGGTCATCCTTGCCGATGCGTCAGGAAATGAAATTCCTGCCACAAGCCGGAAGGACGGACCCAAAACAGTTCTTACACTCCGTCTCCGGGATAGCAGGACGGCACGATAGGCGTTCGGCTGTGACAAAGAATCAGACCGTTTTGCTCGACATTTTGCGCCTGACCTCAGTATGTTAATAGGTGAGGAGTAACCCTCATGCCCGCGGAAACCATGCGTGCGGTACGTTTTCACGAGTACGGCGGCGCAGAAATGTTGGTTTTGGAACACGTCCGGATACCTTCCCCACACCACGATCAGGTCCTCATAAGAATGAAGGCAGCGGGCGTGAACCCGGCGGACTGGAAACTGCGCTCCGGGCGCATGAAAGAGATTAGACCCGTTCCGCTGCCATGGATTGTGGGTCTGGACGGCTCCGGTGTTGTTCAGGCAGTTGGTCCCGGCGTAACCGGGTTCAAGCCGGGCGATCCCGTTTTTGGACCTATAAGAAACTCGTACGCGGATTACGCTGTTGCGTCCACAGCGGAGGTTGTGGAGAAACCGTCCACGCTCACATTTGAAGAAGCCGCGGCAGTACCGGTTGGAGCTCTCACGGCATGGCAAATGGTGTGCGATGCAGGTTTGAAAGCGGGTCAGCGGGTCCTTGTACAGGGCGGCGCCGGCGGAGTTGGCCTTTTTGTGGTACAGTTCGCCCGACTCAAGGACGCCACGCCGTATGCAACCGCGTCCAGAAGCAATCTTTCCTACCTTCAGTCCATTGGAGTGAAGGTGCCAATTGACTATAGCGTACCGGGCTTTGAAGAAAAGCTGCGCGACATAGACGTAATCTTTGACACGGTTGGTGGCGATGCGCTTGCCCGCCTCTGGGAGGTAATCAAACCCGGTGGGACCCTGGTCACAATTGCTGCTACGCCGTCCGAAAAAGAAGCGGCCCGTCACAATGTCCATGCCATCAGGTCAGGGCGAGCAGGTCCCGGGGAGCTTCCGGCTATTGCATCGCTCCTTTCAGATTCACGGGTGAAACCGGAAATTGAAGCAATCTACCCCCTTGAACAGGCACAAGCTGCACACAGGCAAAGCGAAACGGGTCACGGGCGCGGCCGCATTGTTCTCAAAATTGCTGACTGATTAGAGAAAAGCGCACAGATCGATTTGTAGGCTACGGCAAAACGTCAAACTGCCAGTCGGGAGCCCCACTCTTCAAGGCTGTCAAGGAGTTCCTGCTCAACTGCCACGCCGTCTTCCAGCCCCGCACTTTTTTTTGAACGTGCGCGGTCACCTGGAACTCGCACGGATTGCACGCCGGGACGCGGCTTGCTCCCTCGGCACTGGGCGGCCAGCCACTTCATTTCCCGCTCAAATGCCTCGATTCCAGAGAAGTGCGCCGGATTGATAACCTGCAGGAAGACAGAGCTCCCCCACGTGTCCGGGTGCCGCGTCCGTCCGTAACCGGCAAGACCCGAGGTCATGGCTTCGATGAGAAGTGCCAGCGCGTAGCCCTTGTACCCCGCAATTTCACCCCCGAGCGGCATAATGGTGCTCGAGCCTTCACCGCCAAAGGTAGCAGCGTCATCCGTGGGATTACCGTCCGCATCCAGCAGCCACTTTTCCGGCAGCGGTTCCCCACTTTTCTTGTGGCGGTTTACCACTCCTGCGGCCGTGACGGAGCTGCTGATGTCAATGATTACCGGACCGTCGGGACCGGCGGGAATGCCTGCAGCAATTGGATTGGGCGTGAGAAGCGGTGACGTTCCGCCAAAAGGCGCAACAATGCCGACAGAGGGGTCGGAGGCGGAGAGAATGCCAAATAGCTTCTGCTCGGTAATAATCGGCATATAGGCGGCAAGACAGCCGATGTGATGGCTGCGGCGAATGACGTAGGTCACTGCAGGATATTCTGTTGCACGCTCCACGGCCTCGGTAACCGCGCGGTAGGTCAACCACACGCCTGAGAGATAATCGCCATCCCATACAACCGCTGAACCATTGTCACTGACAATCCGCGGCTCGCCCGCTGCCTTCATGTTGCCGTCCGCGAGTTCTGCGAGGTAGGCCGGAAGAAGGTTTACGCCGTGAGTTCTGTGCCCCATGAGGTCAGCCTCAACCAGGATTCCGGCGATTACCTCGCTCACAGAAGGCGGGACACCACTGGCCGTTAAAAGCCGCGCCGCCATCTCCTTGAGACGAATGTGTGAGACGGTTTGTGTGTGCATGGAGTACTCCTCGTTGTGATGGGTCTTACGCGCTGCCTCGAATGACCAGTTCCGGATAGAGCGTTGTTTGAGGAGGAATATCACGCCCCTTTAAGAGATCCACTATTGCGCGGGAGAGTGTGATACCGGTCATTTCCTCTTTATTGTCCACAACGGTCAACGGCGGGTCAGCCATTTCAGAAAAGACGGTATTATTGAAGCCGATAACCGCCACATCTTCAGGAACGCGTTTTCCGCGCCGCGCCAGGTGGCGCATGATTCCCACAGCGGTGACATCGTCACAACCTATGATTGCCCGATAGGATACGCCGCGGGAGTCCAGCGTTTCCGCCGCGTTCATGCCGCCGCGGAGGCCGCTCACGGTTTGAACCACCATCTTCCGTGAATACGGTATGCCGTGTCTTTCAAGCTCCTTCCGGTATGTTGCAACCTTGGCAAGTCCCACACGCGTATCGTAATCCTGCACATACGCTATCTCGGTGATGCCCTTTGCAACGAGATGGTCGACGGAAAGCACAATACCATGTGCTTCTTCGGTGGAAATGTTGTACATGTTTGGCAGGCGCAGGGTGGAATTATGCATGACAATGGGAGTGTGGGGCAGGTATCGTTTCATACTCTCCTCTGTCTCCAAAGTCGAAAAGACCGAGCCAACCATAATTACCCCGTCCACCTGCTTCTCTGCGAGGACACGCGCGTAGGCGTCCAGTTTGGCCCGGTCGTAGCCGGTGTTACAGAGAATGACATTATAACCGCAGCTGCTTAATTCCTGCTCAATGGTAAAAGCGATATTGGCATAGTGCGCGTGGCGCACATCAAGCGTCATGACGCCGATTGTGTTGGTGGATTTCACAACCAGGCTCTTTGCGATGGCGCTTGGAATATAGTTGTGCTTTTCCAGGACGGAAAGGACGCGTTCCCTGGTGTTCTGCGTTACGTTTGGGTGATTGTTCATCACGCGCGAAACGGTGGATATCGACACTCCTGATTCCCGGGCAATGTCATATATGTTCACGTGTCTCTCCCACTCTGCTGAACAAAGAGTGGTGGTGGTGCCACATGTGTGCAATCAATGAGTGCGTCCCTTTCCGGCTGCAAAATGATTCTATAAAAGATGGCGGCAGAGTCATAAGATGACCCTGCCGTCTTTGTTAGTCCTCAGTTCCGGATGCTTAGCGTAAGTCCAGAACGGCTTGAATGAGGCCGTTGTGGTACTTTTCCTCGTACTGGTTCCACAGCGGACTGGTGGCGTCGCGGAATGCCTGGAGATCAGCCACGTCATTGAACTTGACGCCCTCTTCCTTCAGCTGTGCAACTGCCTCATCTGATTTCTTGCCCCAGATCTGCCGTTCATAGGTTACTGCCTTACTGGCCTCATCCTTGATGATAGCCTTATCAGCGTCCGAGAGCTTGGCCCACGTCTTTGCGGAAATGGCAAAGAGGTCCGGGGTCATGAAGTGGCGCGTCCATGACACGTACTTGGTGACCTCGTAGAGCTTGAGCGTTTGAAGCGTAATGGGACTGTTCTCCCAGCCGTCCAGCACGCCCTGCTCAAGAGCGGAATACACGTCAGCCTGGCTCATAGGGGTCGCGATAGCACCCATCGCGTTAATGCCTTCAAGGGTGATATTGGTCGGGATGGTTCTGATCTTAAGGCCGTTCAAGTCAGCAGGACGGTTAATGGGGCGAACGTTGTTCATGAGGCTTCTTGATCCGCCATAGAAATATCCAAGCGGCTCAAAGCCTTTTTCCCGAAGCGCCTTGGCCAGAATTTCACCCGGCTTTCCGTTGAGCGACGCAAAGAGATGGTCTTCGCTCTGGAAGAGGAACGCAAGCGCAAGCACTTCCATCTCAGGCACATAGTTTGCAAATGCACCGGCAAACTGGTTGCACATGTCAATGGTGCCGAGCTGAACGCCCTCTACCATCTCCGTGTTACCGCCAAGCTGGCTGTTGGGGAACATTTGCACCTCAATTCTTCCGTCTGTGCGTTTTGAAACACCTTCAGAGAACTGCTTCAGCGCCAAATTCATGGGGTGATCCATGGGAAGCGTGTTGGTCACGCGCAGGGTCATGGGGCCCTGTGATCCCTGGCTCTCTCCCTGTCCGCTAGCGAACAGCATGGCACCGGTAAGAATCAATACAAGTACGACAGATAGTTTCTTCATGAAACCTCCTAAAGAAAGTTATTTGATATAACCAGTAAGACTGGGAATCCACATTGAAATTGCAGGTACAAACGTTACAAGCAGGAGCACCAGAATGAGCGATCCGATGTAGCGAACGTACGTTGCAAGCATATCGCTCAATTTTGCCCCGGAAATTCCGGTAGCAACAAAGAGCGCAACGCCAACCGGTGGCGTACACTGACCGATCGCCATGTTCACTATGGCCATAACGCCAAAGTGTATGGGATTCACGCCAAGCGCCTGTACCACCGGCCAGATAATGGGAACGACGATGATAATAATGGCCGAAGGATCAAGGAACGTGCCAAGAACGATGAAAAGGACATTTATCAAGAGAAGCAGCAGCCACTTGTTGCCGGTTAGCGCCACGAGGAAGTTTGCAATCTGTGTCGGAATCTGTTCCGCGGCCAGGACCCATCCAAAGCTGGCCGCAGCAGCAATGGTAAGAACCACCACACCGGTGGTCAGAGAAGCCTTTACCAGCACGCGCGGAAGATCCCTTGGCTTGAGCTCTTTGTAGACAAAGAAGCCGACAATAAAGGCGTAAAGCGCCGCTATCACCGACGCCTCGGTGGCGGTAAAAATACCTCCGGTAATGCCGCCGACAATGATCACGACCGTGAACAATGCAAAGAAAGAGTCCCAGAGAGAGGCCATTATTTCCTTGAAACTCGCACGTGGTTCAGGGTCTATGTTTCGGATCTTTGTGTAGATGATATTCACTACCATCAAAAAGAGACCCATCAAAATGCCTGGAATGATTCCGCCCATGAAAAGTCCGCCAATTGATATGCCCGCTGTGACACCGAGGATAATCATGGGAATACTGGGCGGAATAACAATTCCGATTGACCCGGCGGTTGCCATTACGCTGGTAGGGATATCCTTCCCGTACCCTTTTCGCTTCATGGCGGGAATGAGAAGACTCCCCACTGCGGCCGTATCCGCCGCGGCGGCGCCTGAAAGCCCGGCAAAGAACATGGCCGCAATTACACTGGCGTTTGCAAGGCCGCCGCGTATGTGCCCAATCATGTTGGAGGCAAGCTTCACGAGCCGACGCGAAATGCCGCCGCTGTCCATAAAGCCACCGGCAAGAATGAAAAACGGGACGGCTATGAGACTGAAGTTGCTGCTTGCCCGAAACATCTTCACTACAATGGCAAAGAGGTCGATATCGCTGAAAATCGCCATGGATATGACGGTTGAAATGAGCAGGGCAAAGGACACCGGCATTTCAAGAACAAGAAGAACAATGAAGGAGATAAAAAGTACCGGTATCATTCCTCTTCCTCCTGAATTGATTCAATGTTAAGGATCACTTCAGCCAGCTTCTCCACCGCATGGATAAAGATGAATGCTCCGCATACCGGCATGGACAGGTAGGCCCAGAACATTGAGAGCGGCAGAATGTTCATTCTCTGGATGTTGTTTGCTACGGCCAGCCGCCATCCCATTACAAGGATAAAAAGTGAAAATACGCAGATGAGTACCCAGGTGAATATGCTCACGTTTTTCTGCAGTGCCGCCGGAAACTTCCTGACAAGCAGGTCAACAGAAAAGTGCGACTTGGTGTAGATGGCCATGCTCGCCCCAATGAAACTTGCCCACGTAAATGAGTAGGTAAGTAATTCTTCAGACCATCCAATTGGCGCCTTCAAGATGAAGCGCGAGAACACCTGGAGAAAACCGAAGATGAGCATCCCAACCATGAGGACGATCAATATCGTCTTCTCGATGATCAAGATGATTCGATTTACTTTCCCCATTGTCTGAATCACGTTGTCACTCACTGCTGACACGCCGCCCCTCCTCTTTCCGTCTTCTATCCGGTAGTTCAGCCGGCCAGATAGTCATGGATACCCTTTGGAATGGAAATTCCCTCTTTGGCTGAACGTTCTGCCTCCCGTTCCTCAATCTCTCCCGGAATCATCACGCGTTCAAATCCGGGAGCGGCCGATTGCGCGTGAATCTCATCAATCATGGCCTGCGTGTTTTTCAGGAATGCATTGCCGTCTCCATAGACTGAGGGATCAATGACAAGCTGGAAGCCGGAAAGATTGCGGTAGGTGTCCAGACCACTGTACATGGGCTTCACATGGGGGCCGAAAACACCGCCAATCATGAGGCCGGTAAGCGCCTCTACCATCATGTTTATTCCATATCCTTTGGCGCCGCCAAATGGGAACAGGGCAGCGGCCGCGTTTGCATCCGTGGTGGGATTTCCGTTGGCATCTACCGCCCAGCCTTCCGGAATGGACGTATTCTTCTCACGGGCGTAAAAAATCTTTCCAAACGCAACTTCACTGGTGGCCATATCAAGCAAAATGGATTGCCGCTCGCCGGGATAGCCGAATGCAAAAGGGTTGGTTCCGAAGAACGGACGTTTTCCGCCAAACGGAACAACCGCACTGTCCGTATTCACACACACCATGGAAGCAAGTTTGTGTTCCAAAGCCATGTTGGCGTAGTACGCCAGTGCCCCGCAATGACTGCTGTTCTTCACGCCGACAATGGCAAGACCGTGTTCTTTTGCCATCTTTATGACTTCTTCCGCGGCAAAGCGTGACGCAACGTGACCAACCCCGCCATTTGCATCCACCATCCCAACAGCCGGTTTTAGTCGAGTAAGCTTTAACTCAGGTTTGAGGTTCATCCCCCCCTGCCGGACGCGGTTTGCGTAGTGCTCCACACGCAATACACCATGAGAGTGTGTTCCGCGCGAGTCCGCAAATACCAGAACGTCTGCAACCACCTGGGCGTCACCTTCAGGCATGCCGACTTCCGTCAGTCGCCGGATTACCATCTTCTTCAACTCGGGGGCTGCTACCTTAACCATATCTTCCGCCACGTGTCACTCCTTGCAAAATCGATGTACAGTGCGCTTCTGCGTCTTAAGGGCCTGCAGGCGCAAATTCACACGCCCTCCGGTTTCAACTAATCCGGTTACGCCCAAAAGTCTAACAGCAAATTGAAAGCGCTTTCAGATACTTTTGACTTAACAGCCATACTAGCACGACTTTTTTCAGACCGCAAGCTTTTTCTGCAGCCTTTGCGGCCTTTCTATGCGGGTTTCCGTAAAAGCGCTTTCAATGCTATTTTTTTGGTATTATGAAGAAACGGCGCGAACATAGCGTTCTGCAGAGCGGGCCACCGCCGCATGTGCACCGGAATGAATGACTGTGTCCCACCATGCGCCGTAGAGCCGGTCAAACGCAAACGGGGCAAGTGCAGCGGCACACGAGTTCACCTGACGGGCGGGCAATGGAATGTAGTTTGGATAACTGTACATGAAGGTTACCCAGCGCCTGTCAGCACACACGTGCGGTTGGTCCCCGGTTAACAGTGCACCGCGTCCCTCTGCGCCGTCGGCCCAATGGGCAACCTGACTTCCTTCAAAATGCCCTCCAACGCGCACCAGCGTAATTCCACCAAAGAGAGGGTATTCGGAGCCCTTCCAGAATTGAATGGCAGGGTCCTCCCTCACCACCCACGGCCGAACTGCCTCATGCAAAAGGATGGGCACACCGCCGAAAGCACGGCTCCAACTCACCATACTCGCGTGATAGTGGGGATGTGAGATTGCAATTACATCAATTCCGCCAAGCGCTTTGATGGCGGATAGCGAACGATCATCAACATAGGTGATGCAGTCCCACAGGACGTTTCCATGAGCGGTCTGAACCAACAGGGCGCGCTGCCCTATGGCAAATTTCGGTTCCGTCCCCACGCCGGTAAGTCCGCTTTCAAGGTCTTGTATCAAGTTGCGGTATCCGGCTTGTTCCAGAGTACCAAGGGTTGTCCAGCGCTGTCCTTCATGCCCTACGTACTGCCGTTCATCCTCGCAAATCGGACACGCTGAGGGAGTGGATCCCAATGGGAACCCGGTACCACACGTCTCGCAAATTGTGGCAGAACGATCTTCCGAGGATAGCCCCATCATATTCGCCTCCCTTACCGGTTGCCGGTCCCCGCACGTCCTTCATTGTTGCAGGTTCACTGCAAATTGTCAGCGGTATTAAGTGTCCACCAGGTAAGAAACCAGCCCACACAGAAGGTTGCAAGAAGAACTATCCGTGCGCCCCAGCCCGGCAGGGCAACATCAGGGCCGGCCATTCCGCTGTCAAGCGGGACAACGGACCACGGAAACCAGGGGCCCCACCCGGTGACTCCAAAGACGTTGCCCATGATGAGAGAGAACATTGTGAATCCGAGCGGACCGAAATAGCCCTTTGATGCAACACCAATCCAGGCGGGAATCGATATCAACATGATTGTCTCCACCGCCATCCGGGCGCCCCGTACCACCGCACTACTCAGAAGCTCTCCTGTGTAACCGGGCATGGAAAGAAGCGATCCAAGTGAGATGGCAAGTATATAGACCCACACAATTACCGCGGCGTACCATACCGCCCCCACAAACAGCTTTGCCGTCACCACACCGGCACGGCTCACCGGGAGTGCCAGGATATTCTTGGCCGTTCCTTCTGCGTACTCCCGGCCAAAAAGGAAGGCAGCCATGACGCCTATCACAATCATGCCCCCAATACCCACCATCTGGCTTATGACCGTAAAATAGGAAGCCCAGTCCGCGTGCATAGCCATGAGCTGTGCCTTTGCCCCGAGAAGACCAAGCCGCTGCCCCAATTCCGGATGTGAAACGATAACCATAAAAACGGCCGCAATCACCGGCCCCAGACTGAACGCAAGAGGAAGGAACCAGAATATGGTGCTGCGGCGCAGCTTCAAGAACTCAACGGATAGATTCTTTTGCAACATCATTTTTCTTCTTCCCGGGTCAGCCGGAGAAATCTGGCCTCCAGATCTTCTTCAACGGGACAGAGAAGCGAGAGGCCAATTCCAGCCTCCACAACGAGCCGTGCTACCAGCGCGGGGTCAATAGACGGATCACGGATGAGAAGCCGCCCCGGAGGGCCTTCTTGAATGGCCGAAAGCCCGAGTCTGTCTGAAAGAAGCTGTGCGGTGCGCCTTGCCTCACTTACCGACACTTCCCAACCAAGCACACTGGAAGCCAGTTCTTCCGGTCTCATTTCAGTTATGAGTCTGCCGCGATGAATAATGCCAATTCTATCTGCAAGCTGAGAAATCTCTGATAGGATGTGACTTGATACAAGAATTGCCAGCCCATCTTCATCTCGAAGCTGTCTGAGAATCTGACGTATTTCCACAATTCCAGCCGGGTCTAAAGCATTGGAAGGCTCATCCAGTATCAGAATTCCTGGTTTGTGCAGCACAGCACGTGCCAGAGAGAGCCGTTGCTTGTTTCCAAGTGAAAGCTGACCGGCCCGGCGGTTGACATACGGACGGAGCCCAAAGAGGGAAAGCACCCGCTCCAGGGATTCAGGCGGCGCGTTGGTGAGCCGACGCTGAATCTCAAGATTTTCTCTGACGGTCAGGGAAGCGTATGCAGTAGCGGTTTCAACCAAAGACCCGACCGGCCTCACGGCCTCCGTGCGCCGGCGTGCCACATCGTTTCCAAACAATAAAACCCGGCCTGCCGAAGGACGAATGAGTCCAAGCATCATGCGTATGGTCGTGGTTTTTCCGGCGCCGTTTCTGCCCAGGAAACCGTAAATCTCCCCTTTCGCCACGGCAAGGTCCAGTCCGTCAACGGCCCGGACCGGGCCAAAGTGCTTTGTCAGGCCAATTGCCTGCAACGCGGGTGGGTTTCCAGCTCGTCTTTCCGGTTGGTATCCGCGTTCAATCATCTTCGGTGCCCTTCCCAAATAGACCGTCCGCCACGTATCCAACGAGCAGCTCCACCGCATCTTCAGCAATGTCCCTGCCGATCTCTTCATCATGAAGTACCATCATTGCGATCCCGCGAAGCAGGCCGGCAAAGACGCGTGTATTCACGTCCAGTCTAACACCTTTTTTTTCAATGAGCGTCAACAACTCTTTAACCGTCTCCTCATCTTGTTCAAAGTGGCGGGCGAGACGCTCTTGACCAAGCGCACGGGAGAGAAGCGCATAGTCACCGGATTCACGCAGCTTTGTCACGAGGGAATCGCTACGCGCATAAGTCAGCAGCTCACGAATAACCTCGACAAATGCCGAACGCGCTCCGTTCGCATTCCCGGCCCGTTCAAGGACCGCATGCTTTTGCCTCTCTTCCTCCTGCTCAAGTATCTCCATGTAGAGCGCCTCTTTAGAATCGAAGAAGCGATAAAAGGAACCTTTGGCAATACCTACGGCACGAGCAAGCTCTTCCACCGTGGTGCGGCCCAGTCCGTAGCGTTCAAACAGCGCTCTTCCCTCCGCCAGCAGGCGGGCATGTAACTCTTTCCGCTCACCCTTTGAAAATCCCCTTGGCATCTGCACTTCCCCGGGTCTAAATAATATATATGACTATATCATTTATACAGTCAGATAGTCACCCCAGTCGCGGCTATTTCTGTTCAAATGCCGCTCACATTGCTCTGGTGGCTGTTCACCTCCGGAGGGCGGCTACGCTATTATCTTCTGCAAGGCGGAAAGGTGTGCTATGACAAAACGGGAATGTCTTGCCGAACAGTTGCGCACGGTGCGCGAAGAAGAGAGAGATCTCTTTACCTTCCTGAAAGAGAATTCCAATCTTCCGGGCCCGCGAGGCAATATTGAGCTTGCGTTTGCATTTGCGGACGACTGTGTGGCAAACTTTGCAGAACGCCCGACCGCCTTTCAGGCAATCTACCGGAGCATGGCAGCAGTTAGCGCCAGTGAGGCGGATACAAACGACCCGGGAGAAATCATTCCGTTCTGTGCTGCCGTAGCGCTTGGAGCGTATGCCGCGAGAGAGAAATCTCTTCATGGTTTTGCCGTGTCGGAACTGCGTCGTCTTGCTGCTGACAGTCGGTGGAGGCTGAGAGAAGGCGTTGCCATGGGGCTGCAGGAGCTTCTCTCGGGATCTGTCCCGGTGAACCTTGCACTACTTGGCCGGTTGGCCAGGGATCCGGATCCGCTTGTCGTTCGAGCTGCGGTTGCGGCCATGGCCGAACCTCGTATGCTTACAGATTCTTCCGCGGCACGCACAGCCCTCGAGTTTCACCGCCTGGTACTGGAACGTGTTGCTGCAGGTGACTTCCGAGAAGACAAAGAAGCATTCCGCGTGCTTGTAAAGGGTCTTTCCTACTCGCTCAGCGTGGTGATCGCCGCAGCCGGTGAGGCCGGTTTTCGCTATCTGAGGACGCTCGCCGCCAGCGAAGACGCCGTCATGCGCAAGATAGTGCGCGAAAACCTTAAGAAAGCGCGGCTGTCTCGCGCGAATGCCGCGGAGACAGCAGCAATCAAAGCGTTGCTCTGAGAATCACCGGTATGAACGCCGGCCTCTGGCCGCCTTTCCGCCGCTTCCTCCAAATACCACCATCATGCCCAGAAGGAAGCCAAAGTTGTACCAGCCGCCGTTGTTGTGAACCTCGTACATTGTCACCCGGTCCGAGAACAGCGAGACAACAAGGCTCACAGGCGCTATGACGCCGTGCCACAGGCCAAACCAGAATCCCGCCGTTTCCCCATTCTGATACGGCATATTCGCGAGGCTATTTCCACCCGGCGCGCAACCGGTAAGCATAAGCGCAAAGAGCACCACGCCACATATCACTACCGCTCGTTTCATCTCTGGACCTCCACTCCCCTGCGCCTTCTATCATACGCCACCTCGGCCGCCAGTGCCACACGCCCCAACCGTGCACCAAAAAAAATCTCTCAGAACTAAAGACGTCAGGCACGTTTCGGGTTATAGTAGATGGCAAGACACGTTCATAAGGAGTTGGGAATGGCAGATAATGAAACTCTCGTGGTTGCCTCAAAGGTAAAGGCATACATCAAATCAACCGCTGACCTGAAATGTTCGGCCGCCGTGATAGACGTGCTCTCTGACAAGGTCCGCCAAATGTGTGATGCCGCTGTGCAGAGCGCCAGAGCGGACAAGAGGAAAACCGTCCAGGAAAAGGACTTCCAGTAGGTTTCCCGTAGCGACGGCCATGCGTCTCCGGCAGGCGGGGACGGCCGTCGCTACTGCCACATTTTTCCAGTCATCCTTCACTTCTGCAGGACATAGCGTTTTTCATTGGCGTTCCATGCAAAGATTTCCTGAAAGCGTGATACTTCTGACACCTCGGAAATTGAACCACTTCACTGGCAACGCAACTTCCAGCCATTGGGCTGAAACGAGCCAACACGTACCCCGGAGACGGCCAGTGATGCCGCAAGAACCGCGCCTATCGCCATGTAGTGCCTAACCCGCCCCGACAATAGTATCACGGCGCACCCCCGCCTCCATTATCCCACCACGCCCCATGTTGTCTTGAATTCGTGACCACACGGCAGTACATTGTGGTGAGATTTCACGCGTAAAAACCCACTGGAGATGACATGGCAAACAAGGCGGAGAAAACCGCACAGGCGGTAGAAAAAGATTTCCTGCAGACAGTGACGGATCTATTTCAGGATAACCTGAAGTCTGTCCTGCTCTACGGCAGCTACGTAGGCACCAGGTTTGTTCCGGGCGTCTCAGACGTCAACATACTTGTCATCGTGGAACACGTGATGCCGGAGGAACTGGCAGCCCTTTCCAAACGTGCATACCGGCTGATCAACAAGCATCGAATTACGCCGTTGATTCTGTCCCAGGCCGAATTCCAGCGCTCAGCCGATGTCTTTCCAATGGAATACCTGGACATTGCATCGCGTAACCGGCTTCTTTTTGGAAATGACATTTCTGCAACCCTTGAATTCTCCAATCGCAACTTACGCCACCAGGTTGAACATCAACTGCGCGGAAGTCTCATTTCACTCCGGCAACTGGTAGTGGCCGCCCGTGGGAGAAAGGGCGTTCTCCGGCGGGATTTGCCGCGATGGTACGGCTCTGTGGGCGCCGTAATGCGTGGATTGCTCCGGCTGCACGGAAGCACGAACATCCCGGAAAATCCCGCAGACGTCATGTCCACCGTGAACCGCACCCTCGGATTTGAGCCGGGTCCGTTTCTCCAACTCCTTGAACTGCGCGAAGGCGGAAAGGTAGACAGCGTGGAGCTGGCTCACGCGCTTTTGGACCGGCTCTCTGCACTGGTAGAACTGGTTGATACCATGGAGTCTGAATGATAATGAGAGCTTCTGTGGGGTCTCGCTTCCGGGTAAATGCTTGTGTTGTAGCTCTGCTTTTATTCCTTGCAGCCGCCGGAACTCTTTTTGCACAACAAGAATCCCTGCCACAGCCGAAAGGTTATGTCAATGACTTTGCCGGTGTTATAGATTCCCGCTACAGCCAGGAAATGGACCAGCTCGCACAGGTGGTGAAGAAGGCAACCGGCGCGGAAATTGCCGTGGCAACCGTTTCTTCCATCGCACCGTACGGTAGTATTGACCAATACTCAATTGCGCTGGCCGAGAAATGGGGAATCGGATCCAAAAAAGACGAAAATGGCGTCCTTCTCATCCTTGCGATGAAGGAACGGCAAGTCCGCATAGAAGTGGGATACGGTCTTGAAGGCACCATCACTGACGGTACCAGCGGTGCCATCCTGGACAAGTATGTCCTGCCGGACCTCAAACAGGGTAACTACGGCGCAGGTCTCTACAAGGGAATGCAGGCAGTGAGTTCGCTGGTGGCCAAGCATTACGATGTGAATCTGGGAGACTACGGCGTGAGCGCCGCTCCTGCTGCGAGTGGGAACTCATCAGGAGGGGGGCGCGGCGGTGGCGAGTTTATATTCTTCATCCTCTTCTTTTTGATATTCGGCGGAGGAAGGTTCTTCTGGCCGCTTCTTTTCCTGGGCGCAGGCCGCCGCGGTTTCTTTGGCGGCGGATTTGGTTCTCAAGGCGGAG
>Ga0102944_1000092_pt1 | contig 72626 bp, 59 predicted proteins | sample SalPonD_shore_MG_FD_78172 | JGI IMG/M metagenome (GOLD analysis project Ga0102944, IMG submission 78172) | Salt pond soil microbial communities from South San Francisco under conditions of wetland restoration - Salt Pond MetaG... | ecosystem: Environmental > Aquatic > Marine > Intertidal zone >... | reverse complement strand
TGGACGTGTTGAGGCTTGATGAGCGTGCCTCGGCGTCTCTGGGGGTCAGACCGTGTGCGACGGTTTTCATACTGCTTTATGCAGGGCTGGCAAGTTCCGCCGCGGTGGCGTTTGTGGGCGGGGTGAGTTTTCTCGGGCTCATGGCGCCGCATACGGCGCGTCTTCTTGTAGGCACGCCTTCCGCCCGCTTCCTACCCGCCTCAGCTCTGGTGGGCGCACTTCTTCTGCTGCTGGCGGATCTGCTGGGTCGCACGCTCATTCCCGGCGCGGAAATCCCCTCCGGAGCGCTGGTAGCGCTCTTTGGTGCCCCGTTTTTTGTGATGCTTCTGTACAGGGAAGCGGTTGCCGGAAAGCGGAGGAACTGAATTGCGGCGGCCGGACCTCGCTGACGCGGGGACCCCGGGCTAGAAGAGCGTGTCCAGGCAGCTCTTTTTCAGCGAGTTAATGCGTTCTTCAATGGTCTTGAACTGATGATGTAATCACGAAACGCGTTGCCGTAGGTAGTGACCCAGCGTAACTTCTCTTGCTGGTCATTCAGCGGATAGCCGTTTAAAAGTAGATGCCGCTTGATTTCCTCTGCCTGGAGCAAGTTGTCCAGACTGGTACAGGACTCTCCTCGCTCAAAACATTCACCATACTGTCTCAAGTATGCGAACATTCTGTCATCTTTCTTTAACACGCAGAACTGCATAAAGCACGGCCCGAACTTTAGCTGCATGTCAATGGTGCATAGCCTAATGGACAGATACCACGTTTTGGAGTGAATTACTACTCGGGATTTTTCTCTCCGCAAACCTTTCTGGCTACGTGATTGCTTCCTTGAGGAAGGCGTTGTGCAGCCGTTCTTCAATGTGGCGGAGCTGTTCTTCACTGGTGATGTTGAACTCTGCAAGGACGCGCGGTTCAAAGTGTTCAATGCCAAAGTTTGCGTCCCGGATATGGCAGAGACCGTTGGCAAGACACACCGTGTAGATGACGTCACGGTACTGCCGCGGTGCGGAGAGCGGGTTGTGGTGATATTTGATAGCCGCCACGAGTGCGTCAGGAAAGTTCCATTTTTCCGCAATCATGGCGCCAATTTCAGAGTGATTCAGACCGGCTGAAAGGTCTTCAAAAATTTCCGCCGGTATGTTCTTTTCTGCGGAGAACTCGTTAATTTTCTCAATGAGATCGGGATGGACTGAAGAGAAGATGATCTTTCCCATGTCGTGCAGGATGCCGCCCACGTATACATCGTCCAGAATCTCTTTCTTTCTGGTCACGCTTTTTGCAAGGTTATAGGCGTAAAATGCGGTCCGATAGGAGTGCTCCCACAACCGCTTGGTTTCCGCCGTCTCATTTCCAAGTATTTTTTGTGTTCCGTAGGAATAAAGCAAGTTCCGGAGTCCGCGCATGCCGACCAGTTTCACTGCTTCCACAATGTTGTCCACTTTCTTGGGAAGCATGAATGCGGCGGAGTTTACCACTTTTAACAGATCCGCGGTGAGCGCCGGGTCCGTGGACACCTGGCGCGCTATCTCTGCAATCTCCGTATCCGGGTCAGAGATCATGTGCTGCAGGTTTACGATGTTTTCCGGGAAACGCGGCAGTGCGTCAATTTCCTGAACGAGCCGCTGGGAGATTATTTCCAGGTTGTCAAGACGTACGTCGGACATGGGTACCACTATGCGTGCAACGGTCTCCCCATTGTCCATGTCTATGTCAAAGGCGTCCTCATCCAGGCCTATTTTCTTCAACATGAGTACCAGGATTACAATGCCGAGCCCGGCGCCTTCAGAGTCATCGAGCACTGTTGTAAGCGCTTCCTCAAGAGAATCAAAGGCGCGGGAGCGTGCAATCCGGTCATAGACGCGGATCTGCTCCTTGCGCGTGATTGACGAATTGTTAACTACGTAGAGATGAAGATCCCGGCCTTTTGCATGGAAGATGACCTTTACGTAAAGTCCGGCCTGTTTCTGGTGTTCAAGATAGTGCTCGATATTTTCAAGCGTGTCCTGCTTGAACGTGCGCATCCCTGTCTGGTATTCCTTGTCATCAAAAAGGTCCAGGTTCCTTTCCTGAAAGTAAATGCGCTTGGTGTTGGCTTTCTTTGCGTTTACCGCGAGTTCCCGGAGACAGTACGCGAGGGGATCCTTCAACTTCTCCTGGCCCATCTCCCGCAGGAAGAGCTCGAGTATCTCTTCCAGATAGAGTTCCGTTTCATGCGGCAGGGTGTAAGATTTTACGGTCAGAGGAATAGAACTCCGCGCCGCTTTCAGTACCTTTTCAGAGTCAACTTTTTTGGGCATCAACGTCCGTCCTGGGTGTCACAACGTCCTTAAATTCCACACCTAAGTATATGGCTGCCAGTTCCCGTGTCAAGTTAATGCAAGATAGGCAATTAGAAGAAATGCTCAACTGCTGCCGAAGCTCTTCATTTGCTGCGCCATTTCCCGCAGCCGTTTTTCTACGAGCGCGTTAACCGTGCCGGTTTTGAATCTGCCCTTCTGCGTTCTGCCACCGGCTTCCATTCCGGTCAGGATCTCAAGGCCTTCATTTATTGACTGTATGGAATAGATGTGGAAAGCGCCCGCCGCCACGGCATCCTGAACGCGTTTTGAAAGAATGAGGTTAGGTATATTCTGGCGGGGGATAATTACGCCTTGACTGCCGGTGATGCCGGTCTTTTCGCAAATCGCGTAAAAGCCTTCCACTTTTTCGCTTATACCACCCACCGGTTGGATCTCCCCCATTTGATTGACGCTTCCGGTGACGGCAATATCCTGCCTGAGCGCTACTTCCGCAATCGCGGAGAGCAGCACGTAGACTTCCGTTGATGAAGCGGAATCTCCATCTACCTCTACGTACGATTGCTCAAAACAGATACTGGCGTGAATGGAAAGGGGGAAATCGCGCGCGTATCGTGACTGAAGAAAGCCTTCAAGAATATAGATGCCCTTGTCATGAATTTCTCCGGAGAGGCCCGCCTCCCGTTCAATATTTACAATACCGGCATCTCCCGGTGCGCTTCGTGCCGTAATCAAAACGGGACGCGCAAACGCGTAGTAGCCGCGGTCCACAATGGCCAGCCCGTTAATACGCCCAACCGCTTTGTCCGTGACTGAAATGAGAAGCTCACCGGAGAGGATCTGTTCGTCTATCTTTTCTTCAGGCAAATCGTAGAGATACTGGCGTTCTCTCAGGGCGCGTTCCACGGACGGCCGGTCAATTTCTTTCTTTTTATCCTTTCGGGCCCAGTAATCAGACTCCCGGATGACGTCTGCAACAAAAGAGAAACGAGTGGATATCTTGTTACGGAACTCGCATAGCCGGACGCCAAATTCCATCACGGCAGCCATTCCGTCATACGTAAGGGAAAGAAGGTGTTCATCCAGGCAAATCATGCGAATGAAGCTCATGTACTCATGCATGCTATGATCATTTCTCGGCATCAAGGAGTCAAACTCTGCCGGCACCTTAAAGAGTTTGCCGAACTCCTCATCCTGATCGTAGAGAAAGTCATAGAGGTGCTCGCTTCCCATTACAATAACTTTGACGTCCACCCGGATGGGCTCCGGTTTGAGGCTGCCGGCCTGGGCTCCAAAGGGAGTAGGCGTGTTGCGGATTTCCTGCACTCCGTCCTGAAGCGCCCGTTTGAGCGCATTCCAGATATCGTCCTGCATGAGGATATTCTCAGCCCGCAGGATGAGATAGCCGCCGGATGCTTGCACCAGGGAGCCCGCGCGCAGCATCATGAAGCCGCCCTTCATCTCGCCCCCGGGCTCATACACGGTCTCCTGGGCGCCAAAGAGCTTCTGGTAATCAGGATGGCTCTCAAATACCACGGGGCGCTTTTCTGTTCTGCTGTGATCAACCAGGATGTTCACGTCATAGCGTTCCAGATGCGCGGTGATGGCTTCCTCTTTGTCCTCATCATCGGAGGAGAACCAGTCGAGATGGGAGAGGACGTCCTGTTGAAACTCGTTCAGGTATTCTCTCACGTGCTCATCGGGGAATTCCTCTGCCATGCGCGAAATTTCCCGTTCCATGGTCGGCTTAATGATTCTCACCCGCAGGTCATTAAGATCACGCGCCACCGCATCCCGCCGGGAACGCAGGCGTTGAAACATCTGGTTCATTTCATCCATGAACTTGTAGTAGCGTTCCCGCGTCCTATTCCACTCTGATTCGTCAATTTCGCCGCTGGTGACGCGTTTCTGGAGTGCCTCGAAGCTTGTTGGTTCTCCGCCCCAGACGGGCGCTATGTCTGTGCGCTGCTCCTCTTCTTCATTTACCTCAACAATGCGAAAGCCGGCACTGTCCAGGCGGCCTTCAAAATCCCTGAGGGTCTGATTCTCCTTGCCTTCAGCCTGGATTACCAGATGATCCCGCTGTTCCTTAAAGCGCTGATTATCACTCAAGTCCTGAAGTGCACGCCGCGCAACATCTATGAGTTCCTGAAGACGCGAACGAAATGTTCGAGCCGTGCCCGGCTGAAAATAGAGGGCGCGTGGACGGTCAGGTTGCAGAAAGTTGAACACGTACGCTACGTCCCGCAGCCGGGAGATATCAGTGCGATATTCTTCCAGGATTTTCAGGATAGCGGTGCGTTTGCCTGTTCCCGGCATGCCGGTCACAAAGATATTGTAGCCTTTGCTCTGCATTTCCACGGCCATACGAAGCGCACGCAGGGCGCGCGGTTGCCCGATGATATCGAAATTGTCCGAACCGTTATCCAGCTCTTGAAGTTCGTCTGCAGATATGGAGAAGCGAACAAACTCTATGGGAAGCTCTTTGGACTCCGGACCCGGTGCCGCCATGTTGGAATTTTCCAGCCGGACAACAGGCTGGCCGGCGGTATGGTGGAGAGATTTTGCCATGGTTACCATAATAGCGAAAATCAGGAGAAATTTGCACCACTGGAGCTCCCAAATTCAGTTTTAACATACACCGGTTACAAAACGCAGCGCGCGGTCTATAATGGCGCCATGAATGTTCAGGAACTGGATGCCTATCTTCGCTCGCAACTGCGCATTGACGACCTTGTACGAACCGACAGTTCGCACAACGGATTCCAGGTAGGGCGGAGGAAACAGGAGGTGAGCCGTGTGGCGTGTGCCGTTGACGCATGCATGGAGACGTTTCGCCGTGCTTCCGAGTGGAACGCGGACGTAGTGCTTACCCATCACGGTCTATTCTGGGGCCGCGTCATCCCGGTCACCGGCGGCCACTATGAACGGCTACGTTTTCTCATGGAGCACGATATTGCCCTTTACGCGCTGCATCTTCCCCTCGATATGCACCCAGAGTTTGGAAACAACGCAGTGATGGCGCGGGAACTGGGGCTGGAAGAGCTCTCGGAGTTCGGCTGGTACAAAGGTTTTCCCATAGGGTTCCGGGGCGTGTTGCCGCAGCCGCGTTCCCTGAGTCAGATCACAGACACGCTCTTTGGAGGCAACGAAGAGGCGCTGGGGATCCTTCCGTTTGGCCCGGAAGAGATCCGTAGTGTGGGGCTGGTATCCGGGGGAGCAACGTTTGAAGTGCATGAGGCAATTTCAGAGGACCTCGATCTCTATATTACCGGAGACGCCTCTCATACCATTTACCACACCGCCCTGGAAGCACACATTAATGTGATTTTTGGTGGTCACTACCTCACAGAGGTATGGGGACCGAGAGCGCTCGGAGAGCGATTGACCCGAGATACCGGTCTAGAGACCGTGTTTATAGACGTTCCAACAGGATTTTAAACGATGCACAACGCAGCAGCCGGTTCGGAGGTAAGAGTATTGCGCACAGGCTTGAAGGAAAAACTCGCTCCTTTTCTGCTTACGGTTGGAATTATAATAGTGGACCAAATCACCAAGTCTCTGGTGGTGGCGTTCATCCCGCCCGTTCACCAGAGCGGCTATGCACTCCCGGTTATCGGAGACTTTCTACGCATTATTCACGCGCGCAATCCCGGCGTGGCGTTCAGTATTGGACATGCGTTGCCGGACCATCTTCGGGTTTTGCTCTTTACGCTTTTACCGGTCGCCGTTCTGGGAACCCTGGTGGTATACTACTTCCGCAGCCGCGATCTCTCCGCCCTGCAGCGCTGGTCAGTGGCCGGGATTGTGGGCGGTGGATTGGGCAATCTGATAGACCGGGCATTGCGACCGCACGGCGTGGTTGACTTCATAGATGTGAAGTTCTTTGGCCTCTTTGGCCTTGAACGCTGGCCCACATTCAACGTTGCTGACGCGAGTGTGGTAGTGTGCGGCATTTTGCTTGTTGTAACGATATTCTTTGACGAAAGGAAACAGGACCATGAATAAGAAAGTAAACACGGTACTCTTCATTCTTGGCGCCACCATTGTGAACGTCATACTCATGATCGTAATTTTTCTCGCACTCTTTGTGCTCTTCGGGAGATTTCTTGCGCCAAATCTATCCGCGGAACTGAATCAGATCATACTCCTGCTGCTCTTTGTCGGATCAATTGTGGCTACGTACTTTATTTACCACCGTCTGGTGAAGTTGCTCTCAGAGAAGTTTAATATGGACAACTATTTTGATCCGATATTTAAGTCCCGCAAGAAGTAAACCGGCTCAGTAGCCGTCAGACATAGCGCGGTTCTGGTCTTTCTTGTAGAGTTCGTTGTAGACAAATCCCCGGTTTTTAAGTTTGTCCTTCACGTCCTGCGGGAACGGCATATAGCGCCAGAAGATGTCCCTAACTTCCCGATCCAGCTTTTGAGTTCCCTCGCTCTCTTTGGTGATCCACAGGATATAATCCTGAATGAAGCTGTCTTTCACGTCTCCCTTCATGCGGCGTTCCGTGAACCACTGGTAATACCAGCCGGTGAGGCCTTCTTCCATCCAGTAGTGCTGAGCCTTTTCTTTGGCAACCTGCCAGCGCAGATCTCCAAGCGCAGCGATCACCGCAGGAGAGAAATCCTTGGGATACATCGGCAGCGCAAGTCTGGCCCTGCTTGTGGCGCGGTTGAAGCGTTCAAAAGGTTCCCAGCAAATGCCCTGGTCCCCGTAGCACGGAATAAGAACGATGTTGGGCACAATGCGGTTGGTTTGCATCTTGAAAGTACGCAGGAAGATGCCGGGATCCAGATATTCTACCTCCGCAAGGATCTTAATCACATTTTCTCTGGTTCCCACGTCAGAGAGCGTTCCACGCAAATACTGCTTCATGAGCAGCGGGAAGTGGTTTCCCTGCCGACCCACACACATCTTTGCCATTTGTCGCACGGTATTGAGCTCATTGACAATCACACGGTTGTCTACCGTTTGCTCCCCCAGCTGAGACTCTTTTTCCATCAGGTCATCCAGTTGATCCTGGATGGACTCCAGCTCCGTAAACTGGCGTTCCAGATCCCGGTTCACGGTTCCAAGTCTTCTGAGGATGTTATTCATTTCAGAGAGTGCGGATTTTTGCCCCTCATTGTAGGGTCCCTTCAGATCATTGTGCTGCGGCAGCGTGTCATGGATCGATAAGGTCTGCAGTTTCTCTTTCAGGAGCTCTTCCTGTTCCTCAACTTCCGCCGTTCGGTTGCGAATCAGAGAAAGCTGGGCTTCGTAACGGCCGCGGGTTTTTTCCAGCAGTGCGTTCACCTTCTGCGGTGCGGAACGCTGGGTAGTTTTGGTCTCATCCACCGCGGACGCACTTACCTGTCCGTGTGCTACCTGGTTCAGCCACTCGTCAACGTAGTAGATGGGTTCGCCGGTTTGATTCTCAAAAATGATGCGTGAGATCATGTCGCGCTGGTCAGCAGAGAGAATTGTGGGCAGGAGCACGGCAAAGCGCAGAAAAAGCAGCTTTGGAAGCGGCGGGTTGCCGTGAATCTTTGCCGCTATATGTCCTGCCAGCTCCCAGTGTGCGGGAATGAGCCGTCCGCGATAGAGCGAACGATCCTGCGGATCTTTGGAGTTGAGAAACGATCCCAGAAGAGAGTGCACCCGTTTGGAGACCTCTCCCTCTCCGGTAAGTATTTTCTTGTAGAAGTCTTTGTCCGCGAAATACGGCTTTGGCTGTTCCTGAAACTTGTCCGGGACTTTAAAGCTCCGGACGGAAAAATCCCGCTCTCCTTCCTCCTGGTCGCCGTCCTGCCGGCCACCGGGCTCTTCAAAGAGATCTGTGAATTCAGGAACGTCATCTGTGGAGGTATCTGATTGGTCGTCTGAGTCTATGCCGATGAGATCCGCGACTTCAGGATCAATTTCGCCACTGTAGCGATTGGACTCTTCCTGTTTTGGCCTGTCGCTCATTTTGCTTCCCAGATAGCGGGGTTATTGCAAGTAAGACGTGGAGGTGAGGGGAATCGAACCCCTGACCTCTTGAATGCCATTCAAGCGCTCTACCAACTGAGCTACACCCCCAACGTGCGAGTTAGATCATACGTGAAGAGGCTAAACGCTGTCAAGCGGCGTGACGGGTGAGGCCAATCAGGCAATCTGCGCAACTGCCGGTTCAGCGCACTCGGTGAGGTAACCGGTTCTTACGCAGGCGTCGAACAGGTTATGGCTGATAAACTCCTGAGATTCTTTCACGGAAGTTGGACCGATGCTGGTGATGCGAATGTCGTACCCTTCACCATTCTCGCCTATCAGCTGCAGGTAGGTTTCCACGCCTGCAATTCCCTTGACACGATAGTTTCTGTGAATGTTCTCACGTATCATGGCTTGTCACCTCTCTGTTCAATTTTCGGTAAGATCGTTATCATGGTTTACTCGAGGTTTTTGAAAGAAGCGTGCGGCCTGGAAGCCGGGTATCGGCCGCTGCATGCCTCTTACCGCTTTGTCGGAGGGCTCATATCTCTACAACTTCCCCGCTGGAAGCAAAAATAAAAGAGCGGCTGGCCGAGGAGGGAACGGTCTTTGTCTTTCCCTCGGAAGTGGCAGCCGCATTCTGGCGCCGTCATGCCACCACGCTTACGCCCGCACAGGTGGTCCGGGAAGATCGCTTCATATCGTGGGACCGCTTCAAAGAAGAGACGCTGCAACTGCGGCGGGAGAGGCGCCCTGCCAATAACACCATTCGTACGCTCTTTGCCGCCGCGTTTTTGCGCGAGAACAGCCGGACACCGCGTCTTGCCTCCATAGTTGAGCGCTCCCACGCCGAGATATCCGGGGCCTTTACGGCGCAACTGCGGCGTATCCTGCCGGTGCTGAGCCCGCTCCTGCGGCAAGAGCAAATCACGGAACTTGAACCGGCCCTGGGAGCGGACCTGAAGACACTTGGAGAGGCGTATGGTGAGTTTTTAACACAGCATGCGCTTTTTGAACCGGGGTGGGAGTCCGTGACAAACCTTTCCGGATCCGGACGTTACCTGCTGATCTATCCGGACCTCTTAGAGGATCTTTCCGGGTATGAGCTCGCGCTGCACGCGGCGCCCAACGTGGAGCTGTTCCGCGTTCGGGAAACATCGCCCCCAACGCTCACCGAGTGTGAATCATCCCTCTCAGAAATCCGAAGGCTCTTTTCCCGCCTGGAAACGCTCCTTGATCAAGGGGTGCCGGCGTGGGAAATGGCGGTAACCGTGCCGGACCTTCAAAGCGTCGAATCATATGTACGGCGATATGCGGGATTACACGACGTGCCGCTTGATTTCCGCGGGGGGCATCCGCTTGCCGAGTATACGGGCGGCGCTTTTTTTACTCTGCTCCAGGAAGTTATTCAGACAGATTTCAGTTTTGATGCCGTGAAGGCACTGCTTGCAAACCGGGCTATTCCGTGGAAAACACGCGGGGCGGCACTCGGTGTCATTCGCGCGGGGATTGACGGGAGCGTCCTGCGCCGCCGCATGGGCCAGGGTGCCGGGACGGATGCGTGGCGCCGCGCGTTTGACATGCGAAAGACGGATCCGGCGGCGACCTTTTACCGCATGCTCGCGCGTCGATTGCAGTCCATATCGCGTGCGTCAGGATTTGCAGCACTGCGCAGATCGCTCTATGAGCTGTTTGGCGCCCTCCTGGATACACAGGCATGGGACGAGGAGAATCTGCTTGTCTTCCAGAGCTGCATGGATGTTCTTGCGGAATTGATCCAGCTTGAGGAACGCATATCCCTGCAGGTTTCTGATCCCCTCTCTCTCTTTACAACACTTCTATCAGAGAAGGTCTATGTGCCTCGAGGGCGCAAAAACGGTATCCCGGTCTATTCATATCGTGTCTCTGCCGGAATCCAGCCGCGCTTTCACTTTGTGATAAACGCATCCCACGGCGGTACTCGGGCGGTAGCACGCCCGTACTCCTTCCTCCGTGAGGACGTAAAGGAAAAGATGCGCTTGTCAGACGTAGATCTTTCGCTGCCGTTTTTGAATGCGTATGCCGTATCCGGAGAAGAGGTAGACTTCAGCTACGCGCGGGAAACCTTTGATGGGCCGCGTCTCGCCGCGGGCTGGTTTGTGGCAAAAAACAACATTCACGCAGATGAGAACGCACCGGAACGCTTTGCGCGTGACCTGTTCAGCCGGGAAGAGCTATTCTGGGCCGGCGGAACGGACGAGTTGCCCGCGTCCCTCTATGTAACGCAGCGGCAAGGAATTTCCTGGTTCGAGAGCACCGCCATGCGTCCGGCTGCCACAGACTTCGGAACCTCACTAGTGGAAGATGCAGAGATGCGCGGGCGGCTGCTGCCGCTAAATGAAAAGGGAGCCCTGGTCTTTTCTGCCAGTCAGCTCGACAGATACCGCTCCTGTCCCTTCTCGTACTTTGTGCAGTACGGGCTTTCTGTTTCCCAGGAGTACTATTCCGTGCATCCCGAGGAACCGGCAGATATCGGAATGATCTATCATCACGTGCTCGAAGAACTGTTCAGGCGCGTGCAATCCGAAGGTAAACCACTTAGCGCAAACAGGCTTCCGGATTACATGGCAGAGCTCGCGGATGTGATCCACCGGAGCGTCACAGAGTGGGCACCGGCACACACGGCCGTTATTCCCGCCCGGCTGGGGACGCTGGAGGGACCCGCGGCTTCCCTCCTGGAAGCGGCGGTTGGAAGGATCATAGAGCAGTTTGAAGGAATGCGCGTTGCGGATCTTGAACGTAAAGTTCAGCTTGAGATTCCCGGCAAACCGCTGGTGCTCAGCGGAAAGATCGATCTGGTACTGGAGGACCCGGGAAACGGAACGCGCGTGGTAGTGGATTATAAGAAGCGCAATTTGCCGCACAAGAATAATGTGAACGGGGGCGAGAAGGACGCAATTGGGGTAGATGCGCTTTCCGGGCCGGACCGCCAGGCCGCCCGGGAATCACTTTCGGCGCTGCAAATTCCGTTCTACGTCCGCCTCCTTGGGGCGGACCGAGCCGCAGTGAACGCCGGGTACTATCTCAGCATTGAAAAGGATGAGCTTCAGTGCGTGTTCAGCGCGGAGGAGGGTGGCGGATGGATGAGCGCGGACAGATTTGGGGAGGTAATGACACTGTTTGAAGAGATTGTCCAGGAGACAACTGAGGCAATTATAAAGGGTGATTTCCGCTATCCGGATCCAGATACCGGGTGCGAATCCTGCGTCTACCGCGGCATTTGCCGTACAAAATTTGTGGTGAGGTAGCGCGCGTGCGGACACTTGATACATTTCAGGAGCGTGCGGTCAACGTAGAGGAAAACGCCGTTGTTGCCGCGGGAGCCGGTTCCGGCAAGACCACTGTGCTCGCGCGGCGCTACGTGCGTATGGTTACCCAGAAGCGGGTAGGGGTAAAAAGCATACTAACGCTCACGTTTACCCGGAAGGCCGCGGCGGAAATGTACGAGCGGATTCACCGCAACCTTCTTGCGCACGCGGATGATCCCTTTGTAGCCGAACAGCTTGATCTTTTTGACCAGGCACAAATCTCTACGGTGGACTCATTCTGCGCGCAGATTGCGCGAAATGACAGCACGCGCTACGGTGTGCCGCCCACTTTCACCGTGGATGAGAATGAAAACCGCAAACTGGCCCGGGATGTGGCGCTGGGGTTTCTGCTTGAGCATGCTGACTCGAAGGTACTGCAGCGCTACATTGCCGCGAACGGCTTTATTCCGGTGTGGCAGAATGGGTTTGCAGCGCTGGCGGAGCAGGAGTTGCTGGTTGCCCGGGAAACCGATATGTCCGCCATGGCCGACCGGCAGTTTCACATGCTGCGGACGCACCTCATAGATGAACTGCGGCGCATAGAAGACGCGGTCATGCGGCTATCTTCTCTGGACCCGGGCGGCGGTAAGACCATTCGCAACTTACAGGATGGACTTACCTCGCTTGACATACCGGGACTTTTGCGCAGGGCAAATCCCGGCGATGCAGATTGGCGGGAGGAGGCCGTCCGGTGTGTGTCCGCGTGCCAGAACGCCAAAAAAACCGGTATCCATCGGAGTAATCCGGACGCCGAGCTTCTCAAAGAGTGCATTGAAGAAATACGGGAGACTGCCGGGGCAGTTGGGGAAATTCTGGCGACCCTGGAGGCAGAGGGAGATGCGCGCGCCCTGCTTGCACTGGTGGGAGCGTTTCAAGAGCGTGTAGTAAAGGAGAAGCGGCTCCGCGGACTTTTGACCTATCAGGACGTCATGGAACTGGCGGTACGCATTCTCAAGGAAAACCGGGATCTCCGGCGATACTACGGCGAGCGCTTCCGGTACGTCATGATTGACGAGTTTCAGGATAACAATACGCTGCAAAAAGAACTCCTCTATCTCCTTGCGGCTGATCCGGCGCGTGAGGCGGACGGACCGGTGACCCCTGACCCGTCAGGGTTGCGTGCTGACCGCCTTTTCTTTGTAGGGGATGACAAGCAGTCCATCTACCGCTTCCGCGGGGCTGATGTGAGTGTGTTTCGCCGCCTTTCCTCTGAGCTCGCTTCAGCCGGCGGCGTGGAAGTGCCGCTTTCCACCAACTACAGAAGCGAACCCGCGCTGGTTGAGTTTTTCAACATCCTCTTCCATCGTGTCATGTCCGAACCGTCTGCTGACTATGAAGCGGAGTTTGCCCCGCTTGTTACGCGCCCGCCAACTCCGGATCTTACGCCCACGTTTCACCTCCTGGTGAAAGAGGAGAGCACGCGGGATGAGGCCATGCCGGACGCGCTTCATAATAATGAGGCGGAGGCGTATCACGTTTCCGCCATTATACGGCGTATGGTGGACGAAAAGTGGCGTGTCAGAGAGGGCAACGGGACCAGGGCGGTGCGGTATGATGACATAGCCCTTCTCATGCGCTCCACCTCCAACCAAATTGTCTTTGAGCGTATGTTCCGCGCGTTTGGCATTCCCTACACGTCGCAGAGCGTGAGAAGCCTTTTTCTGGATGCTCCCGTATACGACATCTATCACCTGCTTCAAACAGCCATTTTCCCGGAGGATCGCGCGGCGTACGCCGGCCTCTTGCGTTCTCCACTTGTGCAGCTGTCAGATCCGGGGATAGTTTCCGTGCTTAAGGAAGACCAGGCTCCGTTTGTGGCAGCGCCGGAATTGACGACGGAAGATAGCCAACGATATGAAACCGGAGCGGAGCTCTTCCGGCAGGTGGCCGAACGTATAGACGTGGACCCGCTGCCGGATATCCTGACCGATATCTGGTACCGCTACGGATATCGCTATAACCTGCTCAAACGTCCCTCCTACCACGCATATCTGGAATATTTTGATTACCTTTATTCCCTTGCTGTGCGCACGCCCGTTTCTTCGGTCAGTGAGTTTCTTGACCTTATCCGTGAGAATCTTGGTGCGTACGAACGTCTGGATGATGTAGAGCTGATCCGGGAACACGCTAGTGGTGTGCAGATCATGACGGTGCACAAATCCAAGGGTCTCGAATTTCCGGTGGTCATCCTTGCCAATGCCGGAAATAAGGGACAGGCGGGCGGCCTGGGATCAGGACTCTACTATGTCTCCGAAGAATACGGGCTCACGTTTAACATTCCAGTGGAACCGCGGGAGAGAAAAAGCGTTGGCCGTGCGCGCATTAACTACTTCTATTCTCGCGGAAAGGAAGAGAACGATGCGCGTGACCTCGCAGAGTTGAAGCGGCTCCTCTACGTGGCGGCTACGCGTGCTGAGTGTCATTTCATAGTCTCAGGCTCCTTCAACAGGTCCAACCGGCGTTCATCGGACACGCACCTGGCAATGGTGCTGGACGCGCTCGGTTGGGACAGGGAAGCAAAAGAGATACCCGGCGGGGAGTTCCCGCTCCCTGCCAACTTCTCTCTGCTGTCAGATATCAACCAGCACGATGTGTGGGAAGCCTCACAAACGGTGCCCCACCGGGACCTGGAAAATGCCGTGGAGCGCTACGGTGATTGTGACGTATCCGAGCGCACATTGACGCAGGCGGAGTACAGCGCTACAGAGCTCAACGGCCTCTACCGGGAAACCGCGAGCGGCGCGTCTGCAGCCTCAGCCGTCCGGGAGCTTCCGGCAATAGGTGTCGACACCTTGATACAGGAGCAGGGCCGGGAGGCCTATTTTGGAACGCTTTGCCACTACCTTATTGAAAAGGCGGTGGAAAGCGGTGAACCGCGCTCTTTTGTTGCCGACCCCGGCGCACTGCCGGCGCCGTTAACGCGCGGTGTGGAGCCGGAGTCACTTCTGAAATTGCTTTCTGCAGCAGAAGCGCTGGTCTTTGCCTTCTGGGAATCTGATACGGGCAAGGAGATTCTGGCCGCAGCCGCCGATGGGGCGGAGGTTGAAAGCGAGGTTCCCTTTGTCCTGTTGCGCCGTCCGCCTGCCGGCCCGCTCTGGATTAAGGGAAAGATCGATCTTGTTGTGCGCTACCGGGACCGGGTGCACATCATAGACTTCAAGACTGACCGGCAGGTGGAAGAGGAGGCGTACGCGCTACAGATGAAGCTATACCGGGAGGCGTCCGCCGCGTTAACCGGGGTACCGGTGCGCATTGATGTGGTCTATCTCAGGGGACCGGTGACCGTTGACTACACGCAGGTGGACGCGCCGGATCCGGTGGAACTCCTTTCCGGCGCGGGCTTGTGGGGAGGTCAGGCAACAGGGTAGAGTAGGCGCACTGATGGCGCGAATATTGGACACGAAAACCGGGCGCGCCTTCCGCGCGCGGAATATCATCGTTTTTCTCCTTCTTATTCTCTTCTTGAACGCCCTTCTCACGCTTTACCGCCTCATTCCGGCCGGCACAATTCTTCCCGGGCTCCTTCTCACGCCGGAGCCTCCAGCGGCCCTTCTCTTGCTGTGGCTTCTCTCCCGCAGATCTGCCGGCTGGATGCAGACTGGCCGCTTTGCCCTTGGAAGTGTTCTGGCACTGCTTTTTCTCTTCGGGTTGGGTGAGGCGTTTTACCAGGCTGTCTACCTCGAAGATTTTACACCGCTGTCGGACCTGCGCTTTGTACCGGCGTTCTTTAACATGGTGCTTAGTACTGAGGCATTCTCATCCCGGGTGGTAATGGGCCTTGCCGTACTGGTTGCCGTTTCCGGAGTCGCGGTGATTTTGAGCCTGCTCCTGGGAGCGGCAGCACGTTCGGTGACCGGAAAAGGAAGAATTGTTGCGGCACTCCTCCTTCTCGTGTGGAGCGGTGCCAGCGTGGCGGTTTCTTCGCGGCCGCCGCTTTCCGTCTTATTTGTGAGGCAACTTCTGCCGGGTGGTACAGCCCCGGCCCCGCAGGCTGCACCACCGCGACCGCAAGCTTCGGTTCCCCAAGCTCCGTCTGCCGACGGTGGAAAGTACGCACTACCCGGGATCGAAGACGCTGATATCCACCTGTTCGTTGTAGAATCTTACGGGCACACGCTCTTTTCCCGGGAGGCGCACCGCACGCTTATCATGCCGGTATACCGGGAACTGGAACGGAAACTGGAAGCATCGGGATATCATGTGATCTCAAGTTTTGTGAAGTCCCCCGCGTTTGGCGGGCGCTCCTGGCTTGCAGATGCTACCATCCTCACCGGTGTCTGGGCAAAGAACCAGGCGGTATATGACGCCCTTTTTGACGGAAACCACACAAGCCTGGTGATGGATTTGAAGGAGGCAGGCTACAACACTCTTCTGGCAGCGCCGGGCACTACGGTGATGGAGGATGCATGGCACGCACTGTTTCCCTACGACCGCGCGCTGTTGCAGGATGACTACAACTACCGCGGACGCAGGTTTTCCTTTGGCGGCGGCATGACGGATCAGTTCATCCTTAACACCGTGAGAAGATTCCGGGAACAGAATTACGCCTCCGGCTCGCTTCTAGGGCAACCGGGATTCTACAACTACATCCTTGTTTCAAGCCACGTGCCGTTTAACGTCCTGCCTCCCTATATTGAAGAGTGGGACAGGATTGGAGACGGAGCTGTTTATTACGACTATCCGCGGCGCATATTTGACAACAACTGGTTAACCGGCGGGGAGTATCCGGAAGGATATACGGCCTCCATTGAGTACTCGCTTCGCGTGGTCACCGATTACCTGATTCAGTATGTGGGAACCCGTGCGGTCTCACTGGTCATGGGAGATCATCAACCGCGGATTCCCATTAGCGAACGGGAATCTACCTATTTGGTGCCTATTCACATTCTCTCCCGCGATGAATCACTGATCAGCGGATTTGTTCCCTACGGGTTTCAGCCCGGCCTTACCCCGGACAATCCCCCGCCTCTTAGAATGGACGAGCTGCGTAATATGCTCATGAAGGTGGCTTTAACGCCACGGGTTGCCGCTTCTGAAAAACCAGATAGCGGTAGGCGATAACTCCCTTTTTGAGGCATTGCTGAATTGCATTGCCGCCGAGCATATTTTCCCAAAACGCGCCGCGAAAGGGAAACCATCTTCCCGCGGCAACTGCGGCGCGTATGAGCACATCGCGCGGCCGATCGAGTTCAATGTAGCGGGTCAGGTCTACGTTGGTTTGGAGGTGGTAGCCTGCGCGTTCTGCAATGGCCGTTAGCTCTCCCACCGTGTAAAGTGAACTTACGTGCCAGCCTTCCCGGTATTCCTTGAGAATCCGGGGCTCCGCTTCCCTGCGCTGCTGCAGAATATCGTCACAAATGACCAGCCGCGCGCCCGGGCGGCTGAACCCTGCCAGCAAATTGAACAATCCTTCTGCGTCCGGGCCGTGAACAAAGGATTCTATCATGAACGCAAGGTCTACCGTTTCCGTGCCAAGAATGGAACGATACAGCGTCTCATCCATGAAATCCCCATGTCTGACCCGGCAACGCTCCTGTATGCCCGGAGGTTGTGCGGCCAGATTGTCCTGTGCAATGCGTTGTTGAACGCTGCTGTTGGTTATCCCGGTGAATCTCCCGTTGGCCCGGCTGGAAAGGTAGATAATACTGCTTCCCACTCCGCATCCAAGATCAAGGACGGTAGCTGATTTCGTTTCCGGCAAATCCTCCAGAATGAGACTGTTTACGTAATACAGGGATTCAATTCTGTTGGTCACTCCCGGAGCCCAGAGCGCGCGATGGATAGCGTGTGCCTCGTTGCCGGGCATGTGCTTCAGAAAACGCGGGGTGTTTTGATCGTAATATTCCGCCGTACTCGGTCTCATCTTATCTAAACTATACCGAAATCTTTGCCCGTCGTGTACACTGCCTCTGGAGTAGAGGTGAAACAAACAGAGATCCGCCGGGACGGAGAATCGAAGAATCTCTTTCTTTTGACCAGCGGGAATGCTGTTTCCATGATTGGCAGCGGCGTCTACCTGGTGGTCATCGTGCTCTATCTCAAAGAGATGACCAACTCACCTCTCATTTTAGGCGTGTTCAATGTGCTGGCGGTCCTCCCGATGGTTCTCCTGGGCCCTTTTGCCGGTGCCATTGTGGACCGGGTAAGCCGCAAGCGTGTGGTTATTGTTGCCGATCTCCTGCGAGCAGTCATCATGGCAGGTATGGCCGCGGCCGCGATTGCCTTACCATGGCTGCCGGTGCCCTTCGTGCTGCTTGCGACCATTGCCATTTCACTGTGCAACGCGTTTTTCATGCCTGCGCTGCAGGCCATCATTCCGGAGCTTGTCAGCCGTGCTGCGGTGAGACGTGCTAATTCGCTTCGAGCTGCCTCTTCTACTTCAGGGAATCTGCTGGGAAATGCGCTGGGCGGCATTGCCTACAGCGTGCTCGGACTTCCGTTGGTGCTTCTGGTAAACGCCTTTTCCTTTGCGCTTTCAGCGTGGGAGGAACGCTACTTGAAGACGAGCCCGAACCAGCGTGAAAAAAACGCCGAGCCGGCAGGGATACGCCCCATAATGGCGGAGGCTGCGGCGGGACTGGTTTCAGTGTGGGCCTCTCCCGGTGTGCGCTTGCTGGTAGTAATAAACGCTACCGTGTACGCCCTTTCGCCCCCGCTCGTGCTCTCTCTTCCCTTCATCGTGGAAGACATCCTGCATCTGCCGGTCGCCTACGTTGGATATTACCTTGCAACGTTACTCGGCGGTGGCATTCTCTTCTTTCTCATTGCAGGGCGTGCGGCAATCAATCCCGACGGCGAGCGGGTGATCTTTCTCGGAGCACCGCTTCTCCTCGCCCTCGCGATGGGTGTCACCGCTCTCTTTCTTCAGCCTGTCATCCTCTTTGTCACCTTCTTTCTATCAGGCGGCGCGGTTGCCGTTCTGAATCTGGCGGTCAATACCACGCTCCACCGCAACGTCAATGCCGGTTCACACGGACGCGTGTTCTCCGTTCTGGAGTCAGTGAGCGGGGCCGGCCTCCCGCTTTCCTACGGCGCAAGCGGGCTGCTGTTGGAACTTGTGCTTCCGGATGTCTCCATTCTCTTTTTTAGTGTCTCTATCCTTCTGATTTCTGTTGCGGTGGTGGCCGGAATGAGCACACATTTAAGAGCGCTCTTTCATAATCCTGCCGGCTTTGCCGACGCCGATTGTCAAGATTGAACTGTGCAGCAACTATGTGGTAAAGTTCTCCGGTGGAGCAGCTTGCCCGGATGACGTCAGAAGAACAGGTCCAGATTCATCATCACGTTTTAAGCCGTGTAGTAGACGGTCTCTCCCGGGTTATTCGGGGTAAAGAGGAGTTTCTCAAGAAACTGGTGAGCGCTCTTGTTGCAGGCGGACATGTCCTTATAGAGGACCTGCCGGGCCTGGGCAAGACCACGGTAGGCAAGACGCTTGCGGCGCTCATCGCGGCAGATGAACCGTATGGAGCAACACACGCCGGAATGGGAAGCAGCGGCACTGACGCGGTGACCGGCACTGACGCGGTTGCCGGCAACCGCGGGCGGGGCGGAAACGGCAGCGGCAGGGCGGGCCGCGTAGTTTTCCGACGCATTCAATGCACCCCGGATTTGCTCCCCTACGATATTACCGGCGTTGACATTTTTGACCCTGAGACAAGAGGCTTTGTCTTTTCTCCAGGGCCGCTCTTTGGAAACGTGATTCTTGCCGATGAAATCAACCGGACCACACCCAAAGTGCAGTCCGCCCTGCTGGAAGTAATGGCGGAAAGCCAGGTCACCGTGGGAAACAGAACGCATTACATGGATGCTCTCTTTTTTGTAATAGGCACGCAGAACCCGGTAGAAATTGAAGGCACCTACCCGCTTCCGCTTGCTCAGGTTGACCGTTTTCTTATGCGCCTGCGTATGGGCTATCCGGACTCGGAAATGGAACTGGAGATTGTGCGGGACGACCCCTCGGTGCGGGTGATGCCCACAGTAGAGCCTGTGTGCCGGCGCAGGGAGATTCTATCAGCGCGTGAGGCGGCAGACGGGCTTTACTGTGACGAACGCCTGATGCGCGCCGTGGTTGCCACCGTTGCCGCCACCAGAAGGCATCGCGGCGTGGAATACGGCGTGTCACCGCGCGGGAGTTTGATGCTCGTGAAGGCGGCCCGTGCCTACGCATTGTTGCATGGCCGCGCGTACGTCATAGACCAGGACATCATTGACCTTGCCCCGGCGGTGCTTGCCCATCGCATCAAGCTGAAGGACCTGCGGCTGAATCCGGAGGCTATGGTCCGGGAGGAAGCTGTTGCGGAGCTGGAAAAAACGCGCGTGTAGGCTCCTTCCCTTCACCATTTCCGGTTGGATATTTTTCCTTCTCTCTCTGGCGGTTACCGCGGTGGGGGTGTACCGCATTGAGCTTGCGGCGCTCTTCTGGGGAAGCGGCTTTCTTTTTCTGGTGCTCTACGCAGCGTTGGGCAGCGCGGTTGCGTGCAGAAGCGTACGCCGGGCAATCAGGGGCCAGGACCCGGCCCGCATTTCCCGCTTCTCTCAAAGCGGAGTTTTTGCCGGGGAAACGGCGGAACTCTCGGTTTCACTTCACCTGCCCCGCATTCGTGTGCCCGGATTCCGGTATCGCTTTCTGCTCTCCCTGGGCTGGGAGAACCGTGAATCTGTTTCAATACGGCACGTTCTCGGCCCGGGAAATAATGATGCGGGACTGCAGCTTCGTTTTCCGTTTCGAGGCAAATATCACGGTTCAGCCGGTGCGGTGTTCATCGGGGACGCGCTGAAGTTTACCAGGCAGCACATCACGCTGCCGGGCAGTCATGAGATTTCCGTCTATCCGGTGCCGGAAGAGCAGGGAGAGGTCCGCGTTTTGTCGGCCCGAGGCGGGGAGCTTGCCGGAAGATCGCGAATGAGAGTCCGCACGGATACGCTGCTTGAGACGCGCAAATATGTGCCGGGCGATGACCTCAGACGGTTGAACTGGAAACAGTATGCGCATTCCGGGGAGCTCTTCCTGCGAATTGGAGAGGAGATACCACCGCCGGAATCTTCGGTGGTGTGCATACTTGACTCTAGCAGATCACCCGAAATAGGCGAAAACATAGCTGCGGACTACCTTGATAGGCTGGTTTCCCTCTTTGCGGGGATTTGCTTTTCATTCTTATATCGTGACGTGCAAGTGCGGTACCAAATAACCGGACAGCGAGCCGGCGGCCTGTTACACCAGGAGCGCCCGGAGGAGTTCCTGAGGCAGCTGGCAGAGGCATCATGGGCGCAATCGGCAAAGGTGACGCTTCCCGAAAGCAAAGGGTATTCGGTACTCATTGTCACGTCCCCGGACGCACCACTGTTTGCGCAGCTTGTATCCATGGCGCATCACAGAGGCATGCGCGCCGGAGCGCTCCTGGTTGACGCAGCCATGCCGTCACAAGACGGCTTTCACGGATCAGGGCTGCTGCGGTGGCTCTTCCTTCCGGACGAGCACCAGATGTCTGACACCCGCGCGCGGCTTTTGCGGGAAGAGGCGGAACGTGCGCGCGCCGCGGTATCACGACAGCTTGCGGAGTCCACCGCATCCAAACAGGGATTGGAATATGTTTCACGCATCTAACCGGACCGACACACAGCATGTGACCTACACGTATCTTCTGCAGTGCGGGATTCATCTTCTTCTCCTTTACCACTACTACCTTCATGTTGCTGCGCTTGGTGACTTTTCCTTCATGCTTGCGGCCTCCGCATTTGCCATGATCATGGCGCCCGTTCTGGAACGTACGCGCATCCGATCGGCGGCGGCGTTTGGACTCTTTCTTGTTCTGCCCTGGCTGGTGCGGGCTGCCGCGCTTCTTGTGTTCCGCGTACAGCAGGGATTGGTCAGTGATTACCGTCTGGACGCGCTCAATCTCATCTTTGACAAAAACTTCTACCTCTCCCTGCCACCCCTCTACGTTATCTGGACGCTCTCCTTTGCAGCGTTAAGACGGCGGGGCGGACTCTACTGGTTAACAGTAGCGCGGGCAGCCATCCTTCTTGCCATTTTCTGGAATCAGGGCAACTATCACCTGACGCTGTATCAGCACCCAACTGGATTTGCTCTGGTGCTCGCCGGCTATATTATCCTGGAGATTGCCAGCCTCATTCTCTCAACGCGCCACCGTGAAGGCGGAGTCCGCAGCGCGCCGTCCGCGCGCGCGCCCGGAGCCGGGAAGGGAACGGCACGTCCAGCCACAATTCGGGAAGGGCTTTCCTTTCTCTGGGTCCTGATCCCGCTTTTTGTCATATTCTTTCTTTTTCTGCTGGGAAGATACACGGAGGGCTCGGTTGCCGCCGGCGGCGGACTGCTAAAACCAACGCTCTTCCGTTTTGACTTTGCAGACTACATTAACCTGGAAAGCGAAATAAGCCTCAATGATGACCTGGTTCTCCTCTACCGCCGCGACGGTTATGCGGGCGATGACCTTCTGCGCCGCTACGTCCTGTCAGGATACGATCCGGGACGCGGCTTCTACTATGACCGGGACGCGCACGTACCGCACGCACCGGTCACGGTGGGAGACTTTCCGCGCGGATACCCGAGCGCCGGATATCGTGCCCGCAGGGACGTCATCCAGGAGTATTTCCTGGTAAATTTAGATCCATCCTCTCTTGTCTCCCTGGATTACCCGACACAGGTAGTGCCGTATCGCAACTGGAATGAGTCTTCCTTCTCCCGAATATACCGGGTAAGAAGCAGTGCAAGCGCGGCCGGCCCGATTGACCTGATCAACGCTTCCGTTCCGCGTTCACAGGAGCGTGCGGGGCGTGAGCCCGCAGCGGCGGACGGCGCGGTCGCCGGCGAAAAAATAGACGGTGACTGGCTTGCCTACTACACACGCTACGGGAACGACCAAAAAATTCACCAACTCGCTCTGCAAATCACCGGGGACTCTGCCTCGGCGTACCAGAAAGTAAGTGCGATAGAGCGCTATCTGCGCAATAATTTCTACTATTCGCTCAAGCCGGGGATCGCGCTGGACGGAAATCAGCTGCACTACTTTCTCTTTGAAAGTCAGAAAGGATATTGTTCCTACTTTGCTTTTGCTATGTCACTCATGACCCGCAGCCTGGGCATTCCCAGCCGGGTGGCGGTAGGCTTCTTTGTGGATCCGACCCTCCAGGTGCTCGGCTACTATCCGGTGCGTGCAGACATGGCGCACGCGTGGGTGGAAGTGTACTTCAAGAAGTTCGGCTGGATCAACTTTGACCCCACGTCCCAGAATCCTGCCCCGGGAGAGGATTTTGCGCTTTCGCGCAATCTGGACATGGACCAGCTTTCATCCCTGCTTGAGGAGATTCTTACGCGCCGCGGGGAACTGCAGGAAGTGCAGGGCGCGCCACCGCCACCAGCGGAAAGCGGTGTTGAACAGGAGAGTGCCCTGGGCACGGCAGTTCGCGTGGCGGTTACTTACTGGTACGTTACACTGGCGCTGCTCTATCTTGGCGTAGTTGCGCTTGTGCGCGGGATGGGCGTTGCGCGCGTTGCGCTCACGCGCAATCCTGTGGCACGGGTGGTTCGTTCCTACAGGAGATCGATATGGCTGCTTTCCTGCTACGGTTACAGCAGGGACCGAGGTGAGTCTGTCATGGAACACGCCGAACGGCTGGAAGCGGACCATGCGTTGCCGCTTGTCGGTTGTGCCACGCTCTATTTGAAGGCGCTTTACGCCCCATCATTTGGAACACGTGATCTTGTGCAGTTTCAAGAGGCACATCGGGCTCTTCTTATGCGCCTCAAAAGCACCACATCGGCCTGGCAAAAGATTGCCGTCTTTCTCTTGCCGGTGGCGCGCGGGAAACCGGAGGCAGCTCATGCGTAAGCTGTTCCTGCTCGTGGCGCTACTTGCATCAGGCTTGCCGCTTTGGGCACAGGATGTTCCAAATCCGGATCAACCGGGAGAACCCGCGCCGCTCCCCGCCGCGCCGCAGCCTGATACAGAGGGCGTGACGCCTTCCGCCAACGCCGCCGAATCCGATCTTGCCTCACCGCAGGCGTATGTAGACCGCGCAGAGGAAGCAATTCGTGCCGAAAACTACGACTACGCGGTGGGCCTCCTGGAGGAGGGGCAGAAGCGCTTTCCAACCGCCGCGGATCTCTACATCACCCTTGCACAGCTCTACTACGACCAGGAGCTCTATCCGCTGGCGCTCGAACAGTACAGGAAGGCGGAAGATTTGGAGCCGCAGAGCTTCATCGTTCTCTATGATACCGCGCTTACTCTTGGTCACCTGAACAGGGAAAAAGAGAGCATCTCATATCTGGAACGTGTCTATGATCTCTACCCGCAAAGTCCTGATGTGGCGTCAGACCTGGGCTGGATGTACTTCAAGACGCACCAGCTTCAAAAAGGGGAGCAGGTTATTCTGGACGCCATCAAACGGTTTGGGTCCAACCGAAACCTGACCATGACCCTGGGTACCATTTATGCGGACATGTATGATTACGCGGCTTCCCGGAAATACTATTTGGAAGCGATACAGGATGCGCTTTCCGAGGGACAGGACTACTTTGCGTCTGTGGCGTTTTACAATTTGAGTCTGCTTGAAAAGGGGTTTTATCACTTCAATTCGGCGCTGGAGGCTACTACCCAGTCTTTATCGCATGGTGAGCGTTCTCCCGGTCATCTTGCAAGGGGAGAGCTGTATGAAATGCGTCTGGATTTCCCCCGCGCGGAGCAGGATTATCAACAGGCATATGCTTTGGATGATTCAACGCCGCTTCCAAAACTGAGCCTTGCCACGCTTTACCAGGAGTTTGGCTATTTGGACAAAGCACGTGCATACGCGCAGGAGGTCTACCAGGCAACAGACCACACCTGGATGTTTAATTTTGGAACAGACCGGCGGCGCCACCTCATGGAAGTGCACCGGCTCCTTGGAGATGTCTATGAGGGGCTTGCCAGAGTGGACCTGCGTACACCCACGCCAACCTTGTTGGGCCGTATTGGCGGAGTGGTAAAATCGATCTGGCACCGCGTGCTGGGGTGGTATCACCACAAGAGCTACCGCAACTACGCGCATGAGGTAGCCGTGGCCTATCTCGATGAAGGCAGTAAACTGAACGGGTACTGGACCTACTACGAAGCAAATGAAGAGTATCCCTACCTTGCTCGTGACTACCTCGGCAAGGCGCGTCAATTTGAGACGGCGGTGATTCCTGCTGCCGCACCCTCGTACCTGGTGGAAGAGGGGAAACTGAACGGCAGCGTTGATGAACTGCGCCGCGCGGCGGTAGAGCTTGACCCGGTCTGGGAACGGGAGTCACTGGCGGAGTGCTACCAGGCGCTCGCAAAGCTGCTGGACAAGCGGGGGAAGCACGAGGAAGCTGCGGCTACCGCGTGGCAACTTTACCGCCTTAATCCAGGTGCGCTGATTCAGCACGGGATAGAGTTACCGGTCCGGGTGGAGTACTCCGGTACAGGCGGGCAGCCCGTTTTTGCACGCCGTCTCAAGCGGAAGCTTCGTCAGGCGGGCTTCCGCCCGGTCACTACAGACCAGGAGCAGGCCGGTCTGCTGGAAGTAAGGCTGGCAACGCCGGACAGGCTTGTGTACCGCCTCTCAGAAAATGGTGAGTATCTTGCCGGAGATGCGGTAACGCCGCGTGAGGGCGCGCAAAAGGTGGATCCGTGGTACGCAGCTTCTCAAATATCACGGGCGCTCTTCCACCCCTGGCGATGAGGCCGCGCAGCGCCGAGGCTACCACGCAATAAGGTTGCCGCCGTAGGTAAGCCCTGCACCGAAACCCACGGTCAAAATGAGATCTCCCCGCGTCAGCATCCCTTTCCGGTACATTTCATCCATGGCAATTGGGATGGAGGCAGCGGATGTGTTTGCATTTTCCTCAATATTGACGTAGAACCTGTCAAACGAATAGCCGCCCCGTTTTGCGGCCGCGTGCAAAATGCGCACGTTTGCATGATGCGGTACAATCCACGCTACATCAGCCATGCTCTTTCCGTTTCTTTCAAGCAACGTCTCGATGGTCTCCACAAGTGCGGGAACCGCAAAGTTATATACCTGGCGGCCGTTCATTTTCAGATACAGTTCTTCAGCGGGCGTTGTTCCGGGAATGTAGGCGTTTCGGCTCCCCCCGTGTGAACGGTAGAGGGCCGTTGCACCGGCTCCACGCGAGCGGAGGTAGCTGTCCAGGATGCGGCTCTTCCCGCCGTCTTCTGCAGCACTCACCAGCGCGGCTCCAGCGCCGTCGCCAAAAAGGACGCAGGTGTTTCGGTCCTTCCAGTTGAGAATTTTACTGTACACTTCACTGCCAATGACCATAACGTTGCGCGCCTGGCCGGCTGTAATGAATGCGCGGGCGGTTGAGAGCGCATACGCAAATCCGCTGCAGGCGGCTACGAGGTCCATTGCAGCCGCGTGTTTTGCGCCAAGGCGGTCCTGTACCACGCACGCAGTGGCCGGCAGTCCGGGATAGTCAGGCGTAGAGGTGGCCAGCAGGATAAGATCGAGCTCATCCGCGCTGACACCGCCGGCTTTGAGCGCCCGCTGGGCTGCTTCAACGCCCAAATCTGATGCTGCCTGCTCTTCGCCGGCAAGATGGCGAAAGCGAATTCCAGTATGCGAATATATCCACTCATCGCTGGTGTCAACAATTTCGGCAAGCTCATGGTTTGACACTCTACGTGACGGCAAGTACGAACCCAAAGAGCAAATGTAGGCTTCCACGTGGGCTACTCCTGTAAAAATCCAATCTTAAAGAGAGGCCTCAACCGGGTCAATAGGAGCGCTCCCGGACAGGAAGAGAGAGGCCTAACGGTCAGGGCGTCCGTCCGGGCATCCCGGATCAAAATGTCGCTCGCTCACGCCAAAGCTTTCGTTTGTCTCTGTGTTTCCGTACGGCTCTATGTGGACAACAATATCGTAGGTGTTCGGAATTTCCTGCTTGATCATGCGTTCAGTGCGACGCGCTATATCATGGCCGTCGCGAACGTTCAGGGTATCGTCTACCTCAATGTCCAGCATAATCACGTAAATATGACCAAGTTTCCTCACGCGCACCCGGTGCGGTTTATACGCTCCCGGAACCCGGGAAACGGCGGCAAAGATGCGCCGATAGATGTCCGTGTCCGGCATTCCGTCCATCAGTTCCGTGTTGGACTCCATGAAGATTTGGAATGCCACTTTGATGATCCATGCGCTCACCAGAAGTGCCGTAATGGCATCCAACTGCGGCATGGCAAGCAGGTGCGTTCCTGCTAATCCGGCCAGCACGGCAACGGAAATGAGTACATCGTTTTGCATGTTGCGACCGTCAGCAACGAGCATGGGACTGTCATGTTTCTTTCCGGTGCGAATCTTATATACCGCCAGACCTATTTTTGCCAGGATTGAAACTCCGGTAACATAAAAGGCGGCCGCCGAAGGCAGTGTCTGGTCAACACCCTCTATGAGGTGGCGGACGGCAGAGATGACCAACTGCGCTCCGGCGAAGAAAATGACAAATGAGAGCAGTTTTGTTGCAACAGTATCCGCCCGACTGTATCCGAAGGGAAATCGGATATCCGGGGGCCTCATGGTTATGTGGGCAGTAAGGAGCGTGATCAGGGAAGTCATGATATCATTGCCGGAATCTATGCCGTCTGAGACTACGGCAAAGCTGCCGGAGAGAAAACCTACCACTATCTTCACCAGCGAGAGCACAAGATTTGCAACGATACCTACCCACGAGGCGTGTATGATGTGGATCGCTCTTTCCTGTGTCACGTTACCGCTGCTTGGTTCGCCGTATTGCATGTGCTTACCGTGTTCACGCGCCGGAAAACTCAGAAACCGGCGAGAACCTTGTTCAAATTGGTGGAAACCCGGGAAATGTAGCTGTTCAAGCGTTCCGCCGTAACACCGGACGGGAGCGGCTCCGGAAAGCCGCGAATTGCTCTCTCAAGGTTTTCCTCTGATATGAAATTGGCAATTGGGGCGGCTGCGTGCAAATCATATATTGGTTCCAGCACGACATAGCCGTCTGCAAGGTCCTGGAACAAGAGCGAATCATAACCTTGCGTATAATCCGCACTCCTCACCGGAAACGTTCCAAAAGGGCTGTCTGCCACGTCAAAACCAAAGCTTCGAGCACTCTGCGGCAACCTGTCTATCACCGCGCCAGGTACACCTTCAAGCGGGAAGGTCAGGCCATTTCTTCCCTCTTTCCGCGGCCATGGAGCGTGGAGGTAAATGGTGATAGCCCGTTTGCCAATATCGTCGTAAATGATATTGCCTGCGCGGCGCGTTTTGGTAAAGCCGAGCGCCTTCATTTGACGCTCATATGACACATCCCGAAAGGCGGTGAACGCGTGGCTTACCGCGGTGTACACTACGGCCTTTACGCCGGGATCCACAAACTGCGTTCGAATCACCGCAGCCATGTGCACGTCCGGGATGCCGTTTTCAAATACTTTGTGCACTACCTCGGGCTTCTTAACGTCATCAGCTTCCTTGATGTAGTGATATGAGACTGGTGCAGAGAGCCCCACTATCCGAAACGGCGCACTTGTCTCCGGGAGTTCCCGGTTGAACTCCCAGGCGGCACGGAACAGGTCTGCATATTCCTGATACCCCCAAATAGGCAGTCTGTCAAAGAGGAGGCGCTGTGCCTCCCGGTTATCATAGGTTGGCGCCGTTAATAGCGCGTCTATGCGCTTTTGGTCACGGGAAAGTGCGTATTCCGTTCCAAGATTTTGGATTCCTGCGCGGTATAGCTTCGGAATCAGTGAACTCATAAAATTGACGTGTTCGGCTATTTGTGGGAACTCGCCCAGGAAAACAATGTCTGCATCACGAAAGCTGTCAATGACGTATTCCGCAGGGGGAGTTGTGCGCGTGCGGGCGTAGGCAGTAAGATCTTCCAGCGTCCCGGGAGGGACGGCAGCACGTTTTCTGCGGAGAAAGGTGCCCACAAATTGAAACGGATCCGCAAGAACAAAGGCGAGCACCACTATGATACCTACCGCTATTAGAACGCGTTTGTGCCGTGTTTCCATTCAACATTCAGTATAGCCGCATCGCCGGACTTTGCCGAGGGGCGGCCGGTGGCAAGGCCGCTACGGCGCGGATTGCCGGCCTGGAAACCAGAGAACCGGGCAGTGCCTCGGCCGTTGTCGGTCGCCAGCCGACTTGACAGCCAATATGCCGTGTGCTAACGTGACCAGAGGACTCGCTTTAGGAGGACAACATGCAGTTCAGTTTTCTCTATCCCGGCCAGGGTGCTCAGTACCCCGGAATGGGTAAAGACCTTTATGATCACAGCAGCGCCGTACAGCAATTGTTCAAGAAAGCCTCCGAGCATGCCACTTTTGATGTGACGGACGTCATTTTCAACGGCTCAGAAGAAGATCTTAAGTCAACAGATAAGACACAAATCGCTATCACGCTGGTCAACATAGCCGCCGCCCAGGTCCTCAGGGAAGAGGGCATTGAGGCCGACCGCTGCGGGGGGTTCAGTCTGGGTGAGTACGCTGCGCTTGTGGAAGCGGGTGTGCTTTCTGCTGATGACGTCTTCCCTGTGGTGCTTGCCCGCGGAACCATCATGGAGAAGGTGAGTAGAACGCTGGATACGGCCGCCGGAAAGGCGGGGATGGCAGCGGTGCTTGGACTTGATTTTGAAACGGTGAAGAAGACAGTGCAGGAGTCCGGCATTGCGGACCTCTATCCCGGGATTAACAATAGTCCCGTACAGACCGTGCTTTCCGGTACCGCAGACGCGCTGTCCCGGGCGGAAGAGGTAATGAAATCCGCAGGAGCTCGGCGCGTTATCCCGCTTAAGGTCTCCGGACCGTTTCATTCACCCCTGATGCAGCAGGCACGGGAGGAGTTCGGTCAGGCAATTAAGGATGTAACATTTTCAGATCCGGTCAAGCCGGTCTATTCCAATGTAACAGGGAAGCAGATAACCTCCGGGGCGGAAGCGCGGGAACTCTGTTTGACTCAGCTTGTATCAACGGTACTCTGGGTCGATGAAGAAGCGCACATGGTTGCTGACGGAAGCAGTCGTTTTGTGGAAGTCGGGCCCGGAACGGTACTTGGTGGACTGTGGAAGGCTTACACAAAGACACGAGATGACATAGACTATCCCTGTCTTCCCGCCGGGAAGTTAGAAGAAATTAAGACCATCTCTTCTTCCGCTTCCTGACCGGGAGGGAAGTGACCTTCGGCCTGAGCGCCCGGGGGTCGGGAAAAAGGAGTACATAATGCTATTGGAAGGGAAAAAAGCCCTGATAACGGGCGGCTCTCGCGGTATTGGCCGCGAAATAGTGCTGGCATGTCTGAAAAATGGCGCGTCCGTATACTACATCGATCTTAATCCGGGCGACTCTCTTGAGGAATACAAGAAGATTGCCGCTGAAACCGGCGCGGAGGTGGTGTACAAGGAAGGAAACGTAGCCGACGAGCAGACAATTACCGCTACCGTGGATGAAATACTGGAGCAGAGCGGCGGGATCGATATTTTGGTCAATAATGCCGGCATTACCAGGGACGGGCTGGTCTTTCGCATGGAAGCAAAGGATTGGAATGATGTACTCGCAATTAACCTGACAAGCGCATTTTATATTTCCAAGCCCGTTGCTCGTCAAATGATTAAGCGCCGTACCGGTTCTATCATTAACGTGGCATCCATTGTCGGCGTGATTGGAAACGCCGGACAAACCAACTATTCTGCCTCCAAAGCAGGACTCATTGGCTTCACTAAGAGTCTTGCCCGTGAAGTCTCCGGGCGCAACGTTCGCGTGAATGCCATTGCCCCTGGATTTATTAACACAGCGATGACTCAGAAGTTGAATGACGAACAGCGCAAGGCGTTGCAAGAGCAAATTCCCATGGGACGCATAGGAGAGCCGGAAGAGGTCGCCAAGGTGGTGCTTTTCCTTGCCTCTGACCTCTCATCATACCTGACCGGCCAGGTGCTTCAAATCACCGGCGGAATGGGAATGTAACAAATCGGAAAACGGAAGGTAAGTGATATGAGTAGACGTGTAGTCGTGACCGGGCTTGGAACGGTCAATCCTCTTGGAAACAGTGTAAAAGATTTCTGGCAGGGCATACAGGAAGGCAGAAGCGGTATCGGTCCAATCACCCGTTTTGATACGAGTGACTATGTCACAAAAATTGCGGGTGAAGTGAAGGACTTTGATCCAAGAAACTGGATGGACCGCCGTGACGCACGGAAGATGGACAAATTCTCGCAGTACGCGGTGGCCGCCGCCCTTGACGCCATGAAGGATGCAGCTCTCTCGGAAGACGATGTGGATCGTGACAGAATTGGCGTTATTCTTGGCAACGGTATTGGCGGTTTTGAGACTATTGAGGACTCTTACTCTCAGCTCTTTGAAAAGGGGCCGAGTCGTGTTCCTCCCATGACAATTCCAAAGCTGATATCCAACATTGGCCCGGGAAATGTGGCAATTGCAATTAACGCGCAGGGACCGGCATATACCATATCCACCGCGTGTTCATCCGGAACCGACGCAATAGGCAATTCAATGCGGTACATTCGTGACGGACTGGGCGACGTGGCGGTCACCGGAGGCGTGGAAGCGTGTATTACGCGCCTGGGGGTATCCGGGTTTAACGTCATTCAGGCGCTTTCAACTTCCTACAATGACAATCCCACCATCGCGTCCAGACCGTTTGACAAAGGCCGTGACGGATTTATCATTGCCGAAGGCGCGGGTGTTCTCATTCTGGAAGAGCTTGAGCATGCCAAAAAACGTGGTGCAACAATCTATGCTGAAGTGGTTGGCAACGGAATGACGTGTGACGCAAACCATTTGACCGCACCGCACCCTGAAGGCCGCGGCGCGATTAGCGCTATGAAGCAGGCACTTGCGGACGCGGGAATGAAGCCGGAAGATATAGACTACATTAACGCTCACGGAACCTCCACCCCCATTAATGACCCCACGGAAACCAAGGCCATCAAGGCGGTCTTTGGGGACCACGCATACAGGCTGAAAGTCTCCTCGACCAAAAGTATGCACGGGCATCTGGTTGGCGCCGCCGGCGGAGTTGAAGCAATTGTGTCCATACTTGCTATTCGCGACCAGTGGTTCCCGCCCACCATTAACTTGAATGAACCGGATCCGGAATGTGATCTTGACTACGTGCCCAACAAAGGTGTCTCCGGCACCATCAATGCAGTCATGTCCAATTCACTCGGTTTTGGCGGACACAACGGCATCATCATCTTTAAGAAGTACAGCGCGTAAAACCGCGCGAAGCGCGTTAAACCGCCCCCGTCCGGGGCGGTTTTTTTGTGTCCTCCTGCTGGTGGCGAAGAAGAGCACGTACTATGATAACCTCAGAAGCCGGGGAGGTCAGGTGTGACGGTAGTTCTGGATTGTGACAACACGCTGGGAATTCCGGACGCAGAGGTGGATGACGGTCTGGCACTGCTCTACCTCCTCTCCCGTGATGAGATATCCCTTGCAGGCGTAACAACCACGTTTGGAAACGGCAGCGCGGCCGACGCCCTTCGCCAGACGGAATGGCTGTGTGAAATGGTGGGGAAGACGGAGCTTGCCGTAGTTCCCGGACAGGAAAAACGTGGGGCGCCGCCACGCAGCTCGGCGCGTTTTCTGGTGGAACACGCACGGGAACACGCAGGCGAGCTTGTCATTGTGGCAACCGGGCCTCTCGGCAACCTTGCCGCTGCGGGGGCACTTGATCCGCAATTTTTCAGCCGCCTTGCCGGCATCGTAATCATGGGAGGTATCCGTCAGGAGCTTCGTTTTCCTGCCGGCCCGGTAGATGAACTCAACTTTTCCGCAGATCCACAAGCCGCATACACGGTGCTGACCGCCGAGTGTCCGGTGGTTCTCATGGATGCCCATGTCTGTTTGCAGGCGTGGCTTGACGCCTCCGACATAGCGGCCCGCTCACGCTGGCCGAGCTGGCTTACCCGGAGTCTGTCGGGATGGCTTGCCGCGTTTCGCAACATGACCGGCGAGGCACGTTTCTTTCTCTGGGACCTTCTTCCCGCGGTCTATGTGATCCAACCGGCGCTTTTTCACGGCCCGGTGGTCAAGCTCACCTCCTCTGCGGCAGACCTGGAGCGCGGAGTCGTGCGCGACACGCTCATCGATGAACACCATTGTTCAGGTACGATGTTTGCTCACCCCGCGCTTTCCGGAAAAGGCGTGCTATTCCGGCCGAGCACGATTGCCGATCCGCGTTCCTTTAAGGACCATCTGCTCGCGTCATGGGACGCGCTCCTGGGCACGAAGTAGGCATTCTGACGCCCCCCGGTATCACCGGCCAGAAATTCCGTGACACGCACACGTTTACCCTTTATGATAAGCTTTCGAAGGTACCCTTCCGGGGCTGGGCGAACGCGTTCTCCCTCGGTGCAAGGAGGTTTGATGTGAGCAACAAACTGGCGGTACAGCTATTACTTCTGGCTGCCTTCCTGTGTACACCTCTGTTGGTGTCAGCGCAGGATACTATGAGCGTGACTGTGGAGAAAACGCAACTGCGTACCTCTCCTTCATTTTTGGGTTCAGTAATCGGGACACTTTCCTACGCGGATCGCGTACAGGTCATCTCGGAACAAAACGGTTGGATGAAGGTTGCCGCTGCAGGGCGCCAGGGGTGGGTTCACTCTTCAGCGTTGACAACCAGGCAGATAGTTCTTAAAGCGGGAGACGAAAACGTGAAGACAAGTGCCTCCTCCGGTGAAGTAGCGCTTGCCGGCCGCGGGTTCAATAAGGAGGTGGAGGCAAAATACAAGTCAGAGACGGGGTTGGATTACACGTGGGTCAATAAGATGGAAAGCTTTGGGTACGATCCTTCCGCCCTGCAGGAGTTTCTCAAAGAGGGCGATCTGGCTGCTGCAGAAGGAGGTGCACAATGATACGCGGGTGCATTCAGGCCGCGAAGACGAGCGGTCGTCTGATCGTCATGTTTACTGTTGCGCTTTTTTCTGCGTTCGCTATTTCCGGATGTGAGAGCCTGGATTCGGTGACAAAACTTGGTACCAGTCTGGGGATGGCAACCGGACGGATTTCTGAAGAGCAGGCTGCTTCCATAAACAAAAGCGCTGAAGCGGTGCAGAAAAGCTTTGAGGATATCACGCCGGAACAGGAATACTACATTGGGCGGGCAGTTGGCGCGGTCATCCTGGACGATTATCCGCCATATGATGACCGGAGGGCAAACGACTATCTCAACAAGCTCGGTCAAAGCCTGGCGCTTCTCTCCGACCGTCCGGAGCTGTTCAAGGGATACCGCTTTCTCATCCTGGACTCGGACGAGGTGAACGCGTTTGCCACGCCAAGCGGACTCATCTTTGTCTCCCGCGGTATGTTGCGCCTCACCCGCTCTGAGCCTGACGTCGCCGCGGTACTTTCCCATGAAATTGGCCATGTAGTGGAAAAGCACGGTCTCAAGGCCATCAAGACATCCCGCATTAATACGGCACTCACCAGCGTTGCGTTAACCTCCGTCCAGCTTGCCTCAAACGAGGACATAGCCAAACTGACCAATGTGTTTGAAGATTCAATAAACGATATCACCTCAACGCTGGTAAATAACGGCTATTCCCGCGGGGCGGAACGTCAGGCGGATGAACAGGCCGTCACCATTTTGAAACGAACCGGGTATGACCCGCGGGCGCTCGCTCATGTTCTGGAGCGGATGGAGAGTGCCGTAAAGCCGGGCGGTCCCGGATTTGGGAAAACCCATCCTGATCCAAAAGAGAGGATCAAGGACGTGGAAGAGCTTATTGGCAACACTTCCGGACCGGGTCCAAATGCAGTGCAGGAGCGGCGGTACAAAGACGCGCTTGCCGGCATTTAACATCAACGCAGGGAGACGTTCATGGCACAAAACTCGCAGGTCACAAAGCGGCTGCTACGCGGCATTGCCGTTGCAGCCGGATCGGCCATCCTCGCCGGCGTGCTCTGGTGGAGCGGTCTTCTTTCCGTTCTTGAACTGCGTTCCTGGGACGCGCGCGTGGGTCTGGCAGCGGGTTGGTCAGAGCCCTCGGAACAGGTAGTGCTCATCCTGGTAGATCAGGGCAGCCTCGACTGGGTGCAGGAACAATACGGCGTTGGCTGGCCGTGGCCCAGAGAACTCTATGCTCCCATTGTGAACTTCTGTTCGCGTGCGGGGGTTGCCTCTCTATCCGTTGATGTACTCTACCTGGATCCGTCCCGGTACGGCGTAGGCGATGACCGGCGGTTTGGCTCTGCCATTGGCGAGCTGGGATCCTTTGCCGGTGCCATGTTTCTCTCCGCAGAGGAGGGCAAAACCGTGCAGTGGCCGGGTGATGTGCCGCGCCCTGGAATCGAGACCTCAAACCTCTCCGCCTGGCTGGAAGGCGGAAACCACGGCTCTCTTGTATACCCGCGCGCAAGCTTTCCAATTTCTCAGGTAGCTCAAAATGCGGCCATGCTGGCAAACGTCCAAATGGCGGGCGATGTTGACGGAATCTACCGGCGCCTTCCTTTATTTAATGTCTTTGACGGCACGGTTGTACCCACCCTTGGTGTTGCCGGTTACCTTCTCGGAAGTGACGGGGCCGCAAGCCTGGAGCTGTCCGCACAGCACGTCGCTGTTTCCGGCCGGCGCGTTCCGGTAGACAAAGACGGCCGGGTCATATTGCACTACAAGGGATCGCGTGGCCTGCACACTGCCTACACGGCAGCGTCCATTTTGCAAAGCGAAGCACAGGTGCAGGGCGGGGAGCAGCCAAACGTAGATCCGGCGCTGCTGGAAGGCAGGCAGGTGCTGCTCGGCTTTTCCGCTCCGGCCCTCAAAGACCTGAGACCGTCCCCGACCAATCCGGCCGCTCCTGGAGTGGAAATTAACGCTACCCTTCTGGACAATCTTATCACCGGCGACTTCATGCGGGACATGGCTCCCTCTCTGTCCATCTTGCTCTTCCTGCTGCTTGCGTTTGCCGCGGCAATTGCCGCCGCCTTTCTCTCAGGTGCGGTGCGCTCTGTGCTGGGATACGTGATATTCCTTCCACTTCCGTTTGGATTGTCCCTTGCAGCGTATGCGGGTGGCGTATGGATGCCGCTGGTGCCGCTGGAAATTGCGGTGGCGCTGAGCCTGGTGGGTACCAACCTGGCCAACTACGCAACGGAGGGCAGGCAGAAGCGCTACATTAAAGGAGCGTTTAGCCAGTATCTCAGTCCCGCGGTCATTGAGCAGCTGATAACGCATCCGGAACGGCTCCGTCTTGGAGGCGAACGGCGGGAACTTTCAATATTCTTTTCGGACCTGCAGGGATTCACTACCATTTCTGAAGGACTGACCCCGGAAGAGCTCACGCAGCTGTTAAACGATTACCTTTCAGAGATGACTGATATCATCCAGTCTGAAGGCGGAACCATAGACAAGTTTGAAGGTGATGCCATCATCGCGTTCTGGAACGCCCCGCTGGAGCAACAGGACCACGCTGATCGCGCCGTCCGTGCCGCAATTCGCTGTCAGACGCGGCTATCAGAATTACGGCCCGCCTTCCACGAGCGGGTGGGAAAAGAGCTTCACATGAGGATTGGAATGAACAGCGGGCCTGCGGTTGTAGGCAACATGGGCTCCCGCACGCGGTTTGACTACACTATGCTCGGAGACGCTGTGAACCTGGCAGCTCGGCTGGAAGGCATTAACAAGCAGTTTGGCACTTACACGATGATATCCGGCGCAATGCGGAAGGCGGCCGGAGATTCATTTCCGTCAAGGGAGCTTTCACGCGTTGCCGTAGTAGGCAGGGCGGAGCCGGTGACGGTGTACGAACCAATGCTGCCGGAAGAGTACGCCGCGAGAAAGCCGATCCTTGATGAATTTGCCCGTGCGCTCCCGCTCTTTTATGCGGGTGATTTTGCACGAGCGGAGACCCTGTTTGAGACAATTGCGGAACAGGATCCCGCAGCTCGTTCATACGTAAGAAAGTGCAAAACGCTCCGCGAACAGGCGCCTGAACAGTGGGAGGGTGTCTGGGTCATGACAGAGAAATAACGTATTGCGGCCGGAGCGCTATGAGCTACTCTTCCGGAGAGAACTCTTCCCTGGGCGCGCCGCACACGGGACACACCCAGTCTTCAGGCAAATCTTCAAAAGCCGTTCCCGGAGCAATACCTGAATCCGGATCTCCCTCTTCAGGGTCATAGATGTAGCCGCAGACGTTGCACACATACAGTTTCATCCGCACTGACCTCGCCGTCTATGTTATGGCCACTGGACGTCTGTAAGAAGCGAGAGGCGTGTCTTGCTTCTTTCATCGTCCGGATTAAGCTCTATTGCCTGCCGGAGCCGCTTTATGGCAGCCGTATTGTTGTGCAGACCGTACTCGGACACGCCGAGGAGATAGTACACTTCCGCAAAGTCCGGCGCGGATGAGAGAATCTCATCAAGAAGCGCCCGTGCCTCTTCATACTTTTTTTGCTTGATCTTAAGCTGTGCCAGATAGAAATTCGCAATGCCTGATTCCGGAGAAATGGTGCGGAAGCGGCTGAACGCTTCTTCTGCAGCGGCATCATGGCCCAGGAAGAATTGAATGAGCCCTATGAAGTAACTTGCCATAGCGTGGCTCTGGCTCTTCATCTCCACAACGCGGGAGAAACTGGCAAGGGAGTCATCCAGCCGGCCCATACGATAGTAGCAGACACCAAGTTTGTAGTACGCATACCCGTATTCCGGTTTTACCTCTACCGCCTTGTTGTAAAGCTCTACTGCCTTATCCAGCTTTCCCAGGGAGTAGTCAATATTGCCGAGAATGAGAAAGACAAACTCGCTCTGCGGATACTTCTCGGCCAGTTTATTGAACCCCTTTTGTGCTTCTGTCCACTGGCCGGACAGATAGACACGCATTGCTTCATGGTATTCCGGGTCCGACTGGTTCAGTTGCATTCGCCGCTCCTTCTGCTGGCTGTATGATGTCCGTAGTGTACTACGGGCGCCAGCGCTTTGCAAGTTGAGCATCTGCCGGAGGCCGCCGGGGACCACCTCTCAGATCATGCTCCGAGGGTCCAGAAGCTCGTTGACCCGCTCTTCCGGAAGCACGTTTTCCTCCAGCACCACGTCTCTAATGGTGCGCTTTTCCTTGTACGCCTTGTACGCAAGTTTGCTCGCACGGTCATATCCAATTTCCGTGGCAAGCGGGGTAACAAGCGCCAGACTCCACTCTATCCAGTAGTCGCACCGTTCACGGTCCGCGGTAATGCCGTGCACGCAGCGCCGGGCCAGAGCCTGTGCCGTGTTTGACAGGAGTGAGATAGAGGAAAGCGTCTCCAGGGCGACCAGCGGATGCATCATGTTGAGTTCCAGCGGTGAGTTCTGTCCTGCAATGGTTACGCTCACCGCCTTGCCGTTCACGTGTGCCGCCACCTGGATTACCATCTCAGGAATGACCGGGTTTACTTTGCCCGGCATGATTGAGCTGCCCGGCTGCAGCGACGGGAGGACAATTTCTCCCAACCCCGCTCTTGGGCCGCTTGCCAGAAGACGCAGGTCATTGGCTATTTTCATGAACGTGGTAGCCACGCTATTTAGCGCGCCCATCAATTCCACCTGGGCGTCCCGCGTGGCAATTGCTTCAAAACGGTCCTCTGCAGCGCGGAAGGCAAGGCCGGTCTCTGCGGCAATGCCGGCAATTGCCTGCCCGGCAAAATCAGGATGGCAGTTAAGACCTGTTCCCACCGCCGTACCTCCCAGCGCTAGCTCCTCAAGGCTTGAAAGAGCCTGGCTCACTCGCTTTCTTGCCTTTGAAACCTGCGTTGCAAACGCGCCAAACTCCTGTCCCAGGGTCATGGGTACCGCGTCCTGAAGATGAGTCCTGCCAATCTTCACAATGTCAGAGAACTCTTTTGCTTTTTCTGAAAAGGCGGTGTGAAGGACTTCCAATGATTCAAGCAGATTTTCCGCTTCTACGCGGTCTGCAATGTGAACCGCCGTGGGAATAACGTCATTTGAAGATTGTCCCCTGTTTACGTGGTCGTTGGGATGTACCGGCGAGCGTTGACCGAGTGGCGAGCCGAGGATTTCGTTGGCACGGTTGGCCAGCAACTCGTTTATGTTCATATTCCAGGAGGTGCCGCTTCCAGTCTGAAATACGTCAATGGGAAAATGTTCATTCCACTTCCCATCCAGTACCTCTGAAGCTGCCTTCTCTATGGCGTCTGTCAGTGTGCGCTCTACCGTTCCCAGCGCCCCGTTTGTGCGCGCAGCGTGCTTCTTAATCAGGGCAAGCGCCTGAATCATGGCGTTAGGAATGCGCTGGGCAGAGACGCCGAAATTTTCCACGGCACGCTGGGTTTGCGCGCCCCAGTATGCCCAGCCCGGGATCTTCACTTCTCCCATTGAATCCGATTCGGTGCGGTATTGCTGTTCACTGGCTGACATTGACCCCTCCTTCCGGGTGGTTGGTGACAGATCAAAGCACGATTTGTATATTACAAAAAGGAGAAGAAAATGGCAAACATCGGAATTATCGGAAGTGGTAACGTTGGGGCCAACACAGCGTTCTTTCTTGCTGAGAAAGCGGTAGGCAACGTCCTTCTCTATGACGTGCAGGAAGGACTGGCAAAGGGGAAGGCGCTGGACATGATGGAGGCGGCGCCGGTACGCGGCTACAAGACAACCATATCCGGAACGGAGGACCGCAACGACGTTTTTGAGTGCGATGTTGTGATTGTTTCTGCCGGCGCGGTACGTACGCCCGGCATGAAACGGGAGGACCTTTATCAGAGCAACCGGGATATGATTGTGGAATATGCTCACGCCATGAAAGGAAGCGGGGCAAAAGTGATCATGGTTACCGAGCCGGTAGATCTACTCACCGCACTGTTTGTCCGTGAGTCCGGGATGAAACGCGAACAGGTGCTGGGACTCGGCGGCCTGCTCGACTCAACGCGTCTGCGATACATGGTTGCGCATGAGCTTGGCGTTACCATGGAGAACGTGACCGCAAACGTGATAGGACGGCACGCCCCCGGGATGATTCCGCTGGCAAAGTACACAACGGTGTCAGGTGTTCCCGTGGATCGGCTCATTGCTCCTGAGCGCCTTTCCGAGCTCTTTGAGCGTACTCGTAATGCGGGTGACGTCATAGTGGACATGGCGCAACGCGCAAACGCGTACTACGGACCGTCAGCTTCCGCGGCAGACCTGGCAGAAGCAATCCGCCGGGACACGGGGCGCATCATGCCGATCTCTCTGGTTCTCAACGGGGAGTTTGGCGTAAAGGGTGTAGCTATGAGTCTTCCTGCGGTAATTGGGAGGAACGGCGTGGAACAGGTCCTGAAGCCGCAGCTCACTGATGAACAGCTGAAGCAGTTTACCACGTCCGCATCAGAGCTTGAGCAAATTCTGGGGAAGTAAGCGGAGGAAGCAATGAGTAAAGTATCAGTAATTGGAGCAGGCAACGTTGGCGCGACTGCGGTGTATAACATTGCGGAAAAGAACATCGCCGACATAGTGATGGTGGATATTGTGGAAGGGCTTCCGCAGAGCAAATCTATAGACTTCCTCCATGCAGCGCCGCTGCGCGGCTACAACGTGAGTATTGTCGGAACCAATCAGTATGAACACATAGCGGATTCAGACGTGGTGGTGCTCACAGCGGGAATACCGCGCAAACCCGGCATGGATCGCATGGACTTGTTGAAGACTAACGTGAATATTGCCAAGAGTGCGGCTCAGGCCATCGCTACCTACGCCCCCAATGCAGTTGTGATAGCGGTGTCGAACCCGCTGGACGTTATTGCAATGGTGGTGCTGCGGGAAACCGGCTTTGCGCTGAAGAAAGTCGTGGGTATGGCCGGAATCCTGGATTCCACGCGGTTTCGCTATTTCATTGCGGAGAAGCTGAATGTCCTTCCCGGTGATGTGGACGGCATGGTCCTTGGCGGACACGGCGACAGTATGGTACCGCTGCCCAGATATACCTCAATTGGCGGCTTTCCGCTGACAGAGCTCATGCCGGAAAATGAAATTGAGGCGCTGGTTGAACGGACCCGGAAAGGCGGCGGAGAGATAGTCAGTTACCTGAAGAAGGGGAGTGCATTCTACGCGCCCGGGGCGTCCGTAGCCAAGATGGTAGAGGCAATAGTGAAGGACGAGAAACGGCTGGCTGCCGCCTCCGCGTATCTTCGTGGTGAATATGGACATTCCGACATCTTCCTTGGGGTGCCTGTGCTGCTTGGCCGTAACGGAGTGGAGAAAATAATTGAGCTTGAGCTTACCCCACAGGAACAGGCTGCGCTTGATGACTCGGCCGTTCATGTGAAAGAGGGTGTCCAGACGCTTGAGACTTTTTACAAGCCAGGCTGAGAGCAGGGTGCCTGAGTCTCTTCCTGCCTTCGCGCCGGCGGTGATGTAAAAAAACGCCCCCGCTCTCCGGAAAGCCGGAACGGGGGCGTTATTCCACTGTGCTGCTGTAATTTGATTACCTGCGTTCCTCAAGCGGAACAACCGGCCGTTCTTCTTTTCCAACGTACAGCGCCTTGGGCCGGAATATCCGGTTGTCGTGGCGCTGCTCAAGGATGTGAGAAAGCCATCCGGCAACACGCGCCATGGCAAAGACGGGGGTAAAGAGGATGGTGGGGATTCCGAGCAGACGATACACGGCGCCGGAGAAAAAGTCCACGTTGGGGTAGATCGGTTTCCCCTTTTCTTCCATTTGCTCTCTGAATACGCGCTCTATTTCCTTCAGTGTCTCGTAATAGCGGAAATCGTTCTTTTTTTCCGAGAGCTGGTAGAGATACTTCTCCATGATGATGCTTCGGGGGTCTTTGGCGCGGTAGACGCGGTGGCCCATACCCATCACCTTACGCTTTTCAGCAATGGCCTTCTTGACCCACGCTTCTGCATTTGACTTGTCGCCAACTTCTTCCACCATGGCCATGACGCGTTGATTTGCGCCCCCGTGCAGGCTTCCGTAAAGCGCGCCAATGGCTGCAGAAATACTGGAATAGCAGGTCGATATAGTGGACGCCACTACACGAGCGGTGAAAGTAGACGCATTGAAGCTGTGCTCCGCGTGGAGAATCAGGCAGTCATCCATGATCTGACCTTCCAGCTCCGCCGGCTCCTTTCCGTGCAGCATGTAGAGAAAATTAGCGCCGTGAGAGAGATCTTCACGCGGCGGCACGAAATCCTTTCCTGATCTGAATCGGTGGAGCGTGGCCACTACCGTTGCCATCTGAACAACCTGGTGGAGGGTGGTGCGGCAGTTGCAGTACGCATCGTGCTGAACCTTGTGCTTAATGTATCCGCTCAGGTAGGAAACCACCGACTGCAGCAGCTCCATGGGATGGGATTCATGCGGAAAGTTCCAGATCATGGAGCGAATAGGTTCTGAGATGTCTCTGCTTGCCCGCATCTTCCGGGTAAAGTCATCCAACTGCGCTATCGTGGGAAGATCTCCGTAGAGGAGGAGATAGGTGACCTCTTCAAATGAGCACTTCTCCACGAGTTGTTCAATAGGATACCCGAGGTAGTAAAGTTTTCCGTTTTCTCCGTCGATGCGGCAAATCTCACTTTCAGCCGCGATGACCCCTTCAAGTCCTTTCGAGTATTCAACTTTTGCCATAAATAGTCCCACCTACCTTATTTAATTTTACGACCACACGGCAACGCGTGTGGGTCCACTCCATCATGATTTCCCGTGAATTGCGCGTCCCGCCACCGCAAGGGCGGCCTCCCGGACTGCTTCCGGGAGCGTGGGGTGCGCGTGCACCGTCCTGGCCAGATCCTCCGCGCTTCCGCCAAACTCCATGGCTACTGCCACTTCAGCAATGAGATCAGAAGCCCACGGGCCGAGGATGTGAGCCCCCAGGATTCTGTCACTCTGTGCATCCGCAAGGATTTTCACAAATCCCGCGGTTGTGTCCATTGCCACCGCACGCCCGTTTATCGCAAACGGGAATTGGCCACTACTATATTCTACACCCTCTGAGGAAAGCTCTTCCTCTGTTTTTCCCACGCTTGCTGCCTCCGGCCAGGTGTAGACAACGGCGGGAATGGTCTCATAGTTGACGTGGCCTGCGTGAGAGGAAATCTTTTCCACAACCGCAATACCTTCATCCTCGCCCTTATGCGCAAGCATGGGCCCGGCTATCACGTCACCTATGGCGTAGATCCCCTCCACGTTTGTCCGGTAGTCACGGTCTGTGGCTACGCGGCGGCCGGAATCATCCATCTTGACGCCCGCTTCCTCAAGCCCCAGACCGTCCGTGTACGGACGGCGGCCCACAGCAACAAGCACTACGTCGCCCTCAAGGGTGACGGTTTTACCTTCCTTGTCTTCAGCGTTTAATTTGACGCCGTTTTTCTTTTTTTCGGCGCCGGTAACTTTTGTCTCCAAATGGAACGTAAATCCCTGTTTGGAGAGCTCACGCCTGAGCGTTTTTGCAAGAGCGCGGTCAAAACCGGGAAGTATTTCCGGCATAATTTCCACGACCTTCACTTCTGCGCCAAGACGTGACCAGACACTTCCAAGTTCAAGGCCAATGGCCCCGGCGCCGATCACCACCATCTTCTTTGGAACGGACTCGAGTTCAAGGGCACGCGTAGAATCTATGATCGCCTTTCCGTCAAACTCCAGAAAGGGGAGTTGCTGAGGAACGCTTCCCGTTGCAATGATGATGTTGTCTGCGGCCACTTCCTCACTATGTCCGTCTTCCGCGGTGACCGTAATCTTCTTGTCCTTACCAATAGTGCCGGTGCCGTGAAACACCTTCACGCCGTTTGATTTCATGAGAGAAGAAACGCCGCCGGTAAACTTCTTTACTACCTTTGCCTTGCGTTTCATCATAGTTTCCAGATCAAACGATACCGAGTCCACGCGAATACCGTGCTGTTCCGCTTCGTCTTTGGTCCGTGCGTAGAACTCCGTGGAATCCAGAAGCGCCTTGGACGGAATACAGCCGATGTTCAGGCATGTTCCGCCAAGCGTTGAACGCTTTTCAATGAGGGCAACCTTCATTCCAAGCTGCGCCGCACGGATTGCCGCAACGTAACCGCCCGGCCCTGATCCGACTATTGCTACATCAAATGGTGTATTTTCTGCCACAGCTGCCCCTCCTACAGCTCAAGGAGAATCTGGTTTGGATCCTCTATGAGATTTTTCAGCTTCACCAGGAACCGGACCGCCTCCCTGCCGTCTATCAGGCGGTGATCATAGGTCAACGCAAGATACATCATGGGCCTGATAACGATTTCATCACCTACCACCACGGGCCGTTTCTGGATGGAATGCATGCCAAGAATGGCCGTCTGCGGCGGGTTGGGAATGGGTGTTGAAAGCATGGAGCCAAAGACGCCGCCGTTGGAAATGGTGAAGGTGCCGCCGGTGAGCTCATCCGGAGAGAGCTTCTTTTCACGGGCTCGTTCCATGAAGGAAATGATTTCAGTTTCGATTTCCGCGAAACTCTTTTTGTCCGCATCTCTAAGTACCGGAACAATGAGCCCGCGATCTGTTGAGAGTGCCACTCCTATATCGTAGTAGTTGTTGTACACAATTTCGTTTTCTTCAAGGAAGGCATTCACTTCCGGGAATTCCTGGAGCGCCCGGCACGCCGCCTTCACAAAGAAGGACATAAAGCCCAGACGCACGCCGTACCGCTCTTCAAAGGTGTCCCGATACGCCTTTCTGATCCGGCTTACCTGGCTCATGTCCACTTCATTGAAGGTGGTGAGATGCGCTGAGCTCTGTTTGGACTCAACCAGGTTTGCCGCAATGCGCTTTCGTAAGGTGGACATGGATTTGCGAGTTTGCCGTTCCTTCCGGTCCGCGCCTTTTGTTTCCTGTTCAGCAGTGCGGGAGGCCGGCGTTCCGGCCGGCTTTTCTTTTGCTGTCTTTTTTTGCTGCGGAAGTTCTCCGGCGGCTTTGAGCGCGTCTTCTTTGGTGATTCTTCCGTCTTTCCCCGTACCTTCAATACGGCCCGGATCAAGCGCGTGCTCTTCCACAATACGTCTGACCGCGGGGGAAAGCTCTTCTCCCCGGTCCGCGGAGGGTTTTTCCTCTTTTTTCTTTTCTTCCGGCTGGTCACTTTCGGCTGCCTGCGTTCCTTTCGCCGCACTCTTCTCCGTGTCTACCACGGCCACGGTTTGTCCTATCTCAACCTCGTCCCCCTCCGCGGCCTGTGTCTCCAGGACGCCGGAAACGGGCGACGGAACGGAGAGCGTTGCCTTGTCGGTCTCAAGCTCAAAAAGGTCTTCTCCTTCAGAAACCTGGTCTCCGGAATTCTTGAGCCACGTGGCAAGTATTCCGGAACTGACTGACTCGCCAACCTCTGGTACCTGTACTTCCTGTTTCATTTCTTAGTTTGCTCCCTTATTTGCAGTGTCAAACGCTTCCTCCAGGAATTGTTCAAGCTCATCCTGGTGTTGCTTATAGGACCCGGCAGCCGGGCTTGGGCTGGGCTCTCTGCCCACGTAACGGATGACCCGGCCACTTTCATGAAGGGCGGTATTAAGAATGTTCTGGACAAAATGGAATGCGCCTCGGTTCTGCGATTCTTCCTGGCACCAGACCACTTCAATGTTCTTGTCGTACCGGTTGATAATTTCCGTCACGGTTTCAATGGGGAAGGGGTAGAGCTGTTCAATACGGACCAGCGCGACCTTCTTATTGCCCAGCTCTTCCTTGCGCGCGATGAGGTCATAGTACACCTTGCCGCTGCATAGAATGAGCCGTGCAATATCGTCCGGTTTCTGGTCATCGTCAATGACAAATTGAAATTGCCCGCCGGTAAAGTCGGAAATAGATGAAACACACCGTTTGTGCCTGAGCAGACTCTTGGGAGTCATTACTACCAGAGGCTTACGGAAGTCCTGCTTCATCTGGCGTCTGAGCAGGTGAAAGAGCTGTGCCGGGGTGGTTGGGTAAACCACCTGCAGGTTCTCTTCTGCGCAAAGCTGGAGAAAGCGCTCCAGGTACGCACTGGAATGGTCCGGACCCTGCCCCTCAAACCCGTGCGGGAGGAACATGACCAGACCGCTTGCGCGGAACCACTTTGACTCGCTTGCGGCTATGAACTCGTCAATAACAACCTGAGCGCCGTTCACAAAGTCGCCAAACTGGGCTTCCCAAATCACCAGCACGTTGGGCTGAGCCAGCGAATAACCGTAGTCAAAACCCAGCACACTGAACTCACTGAGCGGACTGTCATATACGCTGAAGGATGCCTGTTTGTCGCTTACGGTCTTTAAGGGGGTATGCGTCTTGGGTACGGTTGACTGGACATCCCACCATACTGCGTGGCGCTGGCTGAAGGTGCCTCTGCCGCAGTCCTCTCCGGAGAGGCGCACGGGATAGCCTTCCAGCAGGAGCGATCCAAAGGCAAGGCTTTCCCCGAAAGCCCAGTCAAACCCGCTGTCTTTTTCAAACCGTTCTTTTCTGTCATCAAGCCCGCGTTTTAACTTGGGATGTACGTGGAATCCCTCCGGGACGGTGGTAATCGCTTTGGTAATCTGAGAAAGCGTCTTCTTGTTGACGGTAGTATCGACATGGTCAAAACTGTAGCGCCCGGTAAAGTCCTTCCACTCCCCCTCGGCATACGCGTCATTGAACGTGGGCTTGTATCCGTCTTTGGCTTTTTGAAGCTCATCCCCCAGCACATCACGGTATTTGTTACTAAAGCGTTCCTGGTCATCAGAGGAGTAGACCTTTTCATTGGCCACCGATTCTCCATAGAGGGTTTGCACGCTCTTATGGTTCTTTATCATGTCATACATAATGGGATGGGTGAACGAAGGTTCATCCGCCTCGTTGTGGCCAAGCCGCCGGTAACAAAGGATGTCCACAACGGCATCATACCCAAACTTCTGTCGGTAGCGCATTGCCAGATCAATGGCGCGTACCACGGACTCCGGATGGTCTCCGTTGGCGTGGAAAATTGGTACCGGCATTGATTTTGCAACATCCGTGGCAAAGAAGGTGCTGCGCGCATCCCTGCTGGCCGTGGTGAAGCCTATCTGGTTGTTTACAATGATATGTACGGTTCCGCCGGTCCGGTAGCCTTTCAGTTGTGAGAGATTGAACGTTTCAGATACCACACCCTGTCCTGAAAACGATGCATCACCGTGAATCAGAATGGGTACTACTTTCTTTCGGTTAAAGTCACCGCGCCGGCGCTGGATTCCGCGGCACTTTCCCTCAACCACCGGATTCACTGATTCCAGATGACTTGGATTTGCCACCAGGCTGATATGGATTTTCTCTCCGTTTGCCGTGGTGTAGTCAAAGCTGTGCCCCAGGTGATATTTTACATCGCCGCTTCCGCCGTACGTATGCGGTTTGTAGTTGTCTATGAACTTGGCAAAGGTCTCAACGGCAGGTTTGCGTAACGCATTGGTAAACACATTGAGCCGGCCCCGGTGCGCCATGCCCAGCACAATTTCATGCATGCGATGTTCCGCTGCAGTATCGATGAGGTAGCGCAGCGCGGGAATGAGCACCTCTCCGCCTTCCAGGGAGAAGCGCTTCTGGCCGATGAAATTTGAGTGCAGGAAGTTTTCAAACTCTTCGGCCTTGATCAGGTCCTTCTGAAAGCGGATTTTCTGATCTGCGCTCCACACCCGTCGGGCGCGCGGGCTCTCAATCTTTTCTATGAGCCAGCGGCGCATCGGTTTGTTCTGGATATGAAGGATCTCAACGCCCATAGGCCCGCAGTACGTTTCCTTCAGCATGTTGAGAATGTTGCGGAGAGTAGTGTGTTCCGGCAGGAAGTAGCCGCCTGCGTAAAACTCTTTGTCCAGATCTTCTTCAGAAAGTCCAAACTCTTGTAACGTGAGACTTTCGTAGTTGCCCTCCATGGTGAGGTACATGTAGCGCAATTCCGGAGTCATGTAGTTGCCAAGCGGATTGAGATCGGCGTAAATATAGCCCACATCACGGTACGCCCATATGAGACTGTCTACCCGGCTTTGCTTGTAGACCATTTCCGCGGAGGTTGCTTTGTAGTCTGGTTTTGCCTCCTCAAAGGCGGCGCGAGTCGAAGCCTCCAGGGCAATGGATGGAAAGGCGGTGCGCGAAGAAGTCCCGGCGCCGGAATCCCCGCCATTTTCCAGGCGGCTGAAGTAATCCTGCCACTTTTCGCCAACACTTTGCGGGTCATCCAGCCAGCTCTGATAGAGCTCTTCAATAAATCGCGCGTTTGTAAGATTCAATACGTCCTGCTTCACGGCGCTTTCCTCCCCGGCCTGACTCAAGGCCAGTGCGGCCGTGCCCGGTACGCACGGCCGCTTTATTATTACCCTTTCACTATACTATAATTCCTGCCGGGCCGACATGCGGCCCGCCGGCTATTTCACGCGCTCTGCAAGCAGTCCCGGGATCTGGTCCGGCGTGTCTGCAACGGGCACGTTTGCCGCTGCAAACGCCTTAATTTTTGCCTCCGGCGTGCCTTTACCACCTGAAATGATGGCTCCTGCGTGTCCCATCCGCTTACCTTTCGGCGCCGTTCGGCCTGAGATGAACGCTACTACGGGTTTTGTCATATTATTCTTGATGTGCTCGGCCGCGGCTTCTTCATCCTCGCCGCCAATCTCGCCAATGACCACAACACCGGCCGTGTCCGGATCTTTTTCAAAGAGCTCAAGCATGTCTATGAAGTTGCTCCCTATTACCGGGTCACCGCCAATGCCGATGCAGGTGGATTGGCCCATGCCGGCCGTGGTAAGGTTGTACACGACTTCATACGTGAGAGTCCCGCTCCTTGAAATCACGCCGATATTCCCCTGTTTGTGAATCCGGGCAGGCATAATGCCTATCTTGCACTTCCCTGGTGAAATAAGGCCGGGACAGTTTGGTCCCACCAGCCGCAGTCCTTTGCGCTTTACGTAGTGGTAGTTCTCCACCATCTCCATGACCGGGACGCCTTCGGTAATACATATAATGAGTGGGACGCCGGCGTCCGCCGCTTCCTTTATCGCAGCGCTGGCAAACTTTGCCGGCACAAAGATTACAGATACATCCACGCGGGTGGCATCCATGGCCTCTTTGACACCGTTGTATACCGGAATGTCATCAACCTTTTGGCCACCCTTTCCGGGCGTCACCCCGCCTACTATCTTGGTTCCGTCTGCTACCATGGTGCGGGCATGGAAAGATCCGTCTCTGCCGGTGATACCCTGTACAATCACGTTTGTTTTTTCATCAATCAGTATGCTCATGACCTCTCCTTCTCATCCTTACGCGTGAGCCACGACTTGTTTGACCGCATCAGAGAGATTTTCTGCCACCTTGAAGCCTTTCTCGGTGAGCATTTCGCGGCCCTCTTTATCATTTGTTCCGATGAGTCGGATAACCATTGGCACCTTAATATCGATCTGGTCCATTGCCATGAGAATGCCTTTGGCGATGTCGTCACAGCGCGTGATGCCGCCAAATATGTTAATAAGTATTGCCTTCACCCGCGGATTACGCAGGATAATCCGCAGCGCGTTGAGCACCTTTTGCGGATTGGAGCTTCCTCCTACATCAAGAAAATTGGCCGGATTACCGCCAAAGAGCTTAATGATATCCATCGTTGCCATGGCAAGACCTGCTCCATTCACGATGCATCCTATATCGCCATCCATACTCACGAAGGAGAGCGAGTTTTCCCTCGCCTCGATTTCATCTGCTGAGTACTCTTCCGGATTACGCATCTTTTCCACGTCCGGATGCTTGTAAATACCGTTATCATCCAGGTTTATCTTGGCATCCAGCGCCAAAAGCCGGTTGCCCGCCACAAGCGCATAGGGATTGATTTCCACCAGGGAACAATCCTTTTCCAGGGTCAGCTTATAAAGCTTTTGTACGGTGTCAGCCGCCTGCTGAATGAGCTCCGGTGTTTCAAACACCTTTTCCAGAACACGGTTCAGGCCCGCTTCATCTATGCCGTCCGCCGGATTGATGTGAAAGCGTAAAATCTCCTCCGGCCGGTTTACCGCAAGCTCTTCAATATCAACACCGCCCGCCTTGCTTAACATAAGAATGAGCTGTTTCTCAGTACGGTCCAAGGTAAGACCGAGATAGAACTCCTGTCCGATGTCCGCGGCGGGCGCAAGCATAACCTTTTCCACCGGAATATCCTTAATGGTGAGTCCGAGGATTTGCCGGCTTGCTTCCACCGCTTCTTGCGGGCTTCTCGCCAGTTTGACACCGCCCGCCTTGCCGCGTCCCCCAACCAGGACCTGCGCCTTTACTACCACAAAATTACCGAGTTTGCTCATGGCAGCCTCGGCATCTTCCGGTTTGCTGATGACCACCTGTTCCTGTACGGGGATTCCGTAGTCTCCAAACAGCTCTTTTGCCTGATACTCGTGAATCTTCACTTACTCTCCTCCGGTTCTGCTGTCTTTTCGCCCCGTGCTTCCCTGTACTTCTTTATCTCGCGCTTGGTAAGATTAATCAGCTTTGTCACCTTAATCTCCCGCGGACAGACCCGGGTGCACTCGAAGTGGTTTTCGCACGGCCATACGCCGTCTGCGGTATCCAGAACTCCAAGCCGCGGCTCGAGCCCTTGATCCCTGCTGTCAAACACAAAGCGGGCAGCCTGCACAATGGCGGCAGGTCCAATGAAGTTGGTATTCTTGTCCAGCACGGGACAAGCGGAGTAGCAGGCTGAACAGTTGATGCACTTGGTGGCATCATCAAACATGGCGCGTTCATCCTGGCTCTGGATGTTCTCCTTTTCCTCCGGCATTTCATCGGGAAAGAAGAACGGCTTCACGGAGCGGTACTTATCAAAGAACGGATTCTGATCAACCATCAAGTCCCGCTGAATGGGGAGGTGCCGAAGCGGCTCCACCTTGATAACCGTGTTGTCATCATCCGTCACATCCTGGATAAGCGTCTTGCACGCCAGGCGCTCACGGCCGTTAATACGCATGGCGTCAGAGCCGCATACGCCGTGGGCGCAACTCTTTCGGAACACCAGGGTGCCGTCCTGGTTTCGAGAGATGTCCATGAGGGCGTCCAGCACGCGGTCGGTGGGATCCACCGTAACGCTATACTTTTTGAAGGCCGGCTTCTTGTCGTCTTCCGGGTTGAAACGTTGTATTTCAAGAGTAACGTTCATGGTAACTCCTTCTTTCTCTAAGCTAGTACGTTCTGGGTTTGGGTTCCCAGATGCTGGTGTCCACCTTCTTTGAGTCCAGCTTCACCTCATTTCCGGAAAGATACGCAAGACTATGCTTCAGCCACTTCTCGTCATCGCGTTCCGGATAATCGCGCCGGGAGTGTGCCCCGCGTGTTTCCGTGCGGGCCAGCGCCGTTGTGGCGGTGATGAGCGAAAGGTCGAGGAGGTTTTCCAGTTCAAGGATACTCAGCACTTCCTGATTGAAGTTTTCACTCCCGTCCTGCACGCGGACCTCTCCCAGCTCCTCGCGCATCTTTTGAAGCGCCGCTACCGCTTCACTCATCGGTTTCTCATCACGGTACACCCCGACTTTCTCCATCATTACGCCTTGCATGCGCTCGTAGAGCTCGCCGGGATGCTTTCCCTTTTCCCCCTTGAGCTTGGAGACGCGGGTAGTGGCCCGCTTTGCCGCGTCTTCCGGTAGATGAGCAAAGTCGGCGTTCTTGACGTAGTCTGCAATATGGCGCCCGGCGCGCCGTCCGTAGACAACCAGGTCAACCAGACTGTTGGTGCCAAGCCGGTTGGCGCCGTGAACGGAAACGCACGCGCATTCTCCGGCAGCGTAGAGCCCGTCATAGACTACGTCATCCGTGCACACCTGCCCGTGAATGTTGGTGGGAATGCCGCCCATGGCGTAATGAGCCGTTGGCTGAACCGGCATGGGTTTCTCCGCCGGATCAACGGCAAGGTAGGTCTTGCAGAAATCAGCGATGTCCGGAATCTTGGCGTACACTACATCGCGTCCCAGGTGACTGGCATCAAGCATGACGTAGTCGTCAATTTTCCGGTCCCCCCGCATGCCGCGTCCTTCCTGAATCTCAGTCATGATGGCGCGGGAAACCATATCCCGGGGGGCGAGGTCGAGAAGGGGGGGCGCGTAACGTTCCATGAAGCGCTCCCCCTTGCTGTTCTTTAGAATACCGCCTTCACCGCGCACCCCTTCGGTGATAAGGATACCCATGCCCCGAATGCCTGTTGGGTGAAACTGGAAGAATTCCATGTCTTCCAGCGGAATGCCTGCGCGGGCAAGCACGGCGGGACCGTCTCCCGTGTTTGCCAGCGCGTTTGAGGTGATCTTGAACATTCGGCCAAATCCGCCCGTTGCAAAGAGCACTGCTTTGGCTTTGAAAAGGTGCACTTCTCCCGTGGAAAGTTCAAACACAACCAGGCCGGCAATTCGATTACCGTCCATCACTGCTTCCACCACCTGGTATTCGTCAAAGAAGTGAACATCGTTCTTGATACACTGCTGATATAGTGTCTGGAGGATCATGTGACCCGTGCGGTCTGCGGCATAACAGGAGCGGTGAACGGGGGCTTCCCCAAAGTTCCGGGTATGCCCGCCAAAACGTCTCTGGTCAATCTTTCCTTCCGGGGTCCGGGAAAAGGGTAAGCCGCGGTTTTCCAGATCATAAACCGCCTGCACCGCCTCCTCCGCGAGTATTTTGGCTGCCTGCTGATCTACCAGGTAGTCTCCACCCTTGACCGTGTCAAAGGCGTGCCATTCCGGACTGTCCTCATCAACATTCCCAAGCGCCGCGCCGATACCGCCCTGCGCGGCACCGGTATGACTCCGCGTAGGATAGAGCTTGGAAACGACGGCCGTCTTTGCAGTCTTGCTCGCTTCGAGCGCTGCATATAGACCGGCCCCTCCTGCACCTACGATGACTGCATCAAATTCGTGGACCAATGGTTACTCCTTTTATAGTGATAGAGGGTTTGAATGGCCTTTGGGGCAAGGCTCTTGATGACGGAGGACGGGGTGAGAATTAGGCGTGGGATTGTCAAACTATGCACCGTGACACCCATAAAAGCAGAGGTTTTTTGTAAACAACTCAATATAACATGATCAATTTACCCCTGCAAGTTTACGCTTCTTTCCGTAATTCGAAGCATAATACAACTTACTACCGCATGCACGGCGCCGTCCAATATTATGCGGCGGCAAGGTTGTTCTGGAACTTTTCGCACGGAGCCTCACGCGCTATATTGAACCCATGGTCGCAAACAAAGAGGCAACCGGTCTCAGTGACCGTAACGCCGCTGTTCCGGTACTCCTGTCCAGTGTAGTGCTCCTGACCGCGGGGAACAGCCTGCTGAGCACCCTGCTTGGTGTGCGGGGAACGCTGGAAGGGATGTCTCAGATTGGCATTGGACTGGTGATGTCATTCTACTTTATTGGTTTTATGGCCGGGGCGGTGTTTTCTCCACGCTTTGTTTCCACCGTGGGCTACGTGCGGACGCACGCGGCACTTGCCTCCACGGCCTCCGCCGTGGCGCTTGCCCAGGCGCTGCTTGTTTCACCGGTAGCGTGGCTCTTCTTCCGCGCCATCCACGGATTCTGCACCGCCGGAATGACCCTGGTGATTGAGAGCTGGCTTGCCGGCACTACCAGCGTAAAGTCGCGCGGAAGCGTCCTGGCAATGTACGGTGTGGTTCTAATGGGTGCGGCGGCTGCGAGTCAGCTTCTTCTTACGGTGGCGTCCCCTGCCGGTTCAATCCTTTTCATCCTGGTTTCAATTTGCATTTCCCTGGCCCTGGTACCGCTCTCTCTGGCGCCGGTAGCGGGTGGAGAAACGGTTGAGATGACTCGCATTAGTCTGAAGCGGATGATGCATCTGGCTCCCCTGGCAGTGACCGGCGTTTTTGTTGGCGGCCTCTCAATGAACGCGCTTCTGGGTATGGGATCGGTCTTTGGGAAAGCAATGGGCCTGACCACCTCGCAGATTGCGCTCTTTGTCATGGCGCCCTCCCTTGGTGCGCTGCTCTTGCAGTGGCCGCTGGGGATCCTTTCTGACCGAATTGACCGGCGCAAGGTGCTGCTTGGAAGCAGCATCCTGGTGCTGGGCCTGAGTGTTGTTCTGGTTGCCTCCCGGCTGCTTCCGTTTGGTACGCTTGTGATTCTTACCAGCGTTCTTGGCGGCATTGGGCTGTCCCAGTATTCGGTAGGAATTGCGCACGCAAATGACCTGGTTGCTGCAAAGGAGCGTGTGGGTGCGGCCCGCCTCTTAGTGCTGATCTACGGTGCCGGCGCGGTGCTTGGACCGTTTTGTTCCGGGCTGGTCATGCACGTCATCGGTCCGCTGGGGCTCTTCATATCGATCCTGATAATTTATGCATTCTTTCTTCTGTTTGCATACCCGCGCTACGCGCACCGGGAAGAGGTTGCAATGCACAGGAAGCGCCGCTTCATGGCGTATCCGGGCGTTGTCCAGTTTACCTCCCGCTACTGGACACGGATGAAGGGTGTTTCAGAGGCACGTACGAACAGCGTGTCCGGGGAGCGTGAAGAAGAGCGGTAACGTAGGGACGGATGGGCGCCCGGTGTCCGTTCCTTACGTTGCGGGCTGCTCGTCCTCAGGAACGGGAAGGGCTGCCAGCCTCTCTTTAAGATAGCTGGAAGCGGAAAGCCGGGGCACGTAAGTTGCCGGTTTTGCGCCAATGACCAGTTCTTCTCCCGTTTGCGGATTCCGGCCTACCCGCGCTTGCTGAGGCGCGCGTAAAAAGCCGTGCAGCTTACCCAGCTTGCCCAGCGGAACCCGCTCTCCAAGAACCACGCCTGCTTCCACCGTGGAAAGAAAATCATCTATTATTTGCCGGGTCGCCGCCTGGGTGACACCGTTCTTCTTGGCCACGTAGGAAACCATGGACTTTGTTGTGAAGTGGTCAACTTCTCCCTCCGGCAGGGTCAGCGTGCGGTTTAGTTTTACAAAACCGTTGGTGAGGAAAATGGTAGCTTCCCGCAGCCGGCGCTCCTGGTCCGCGGCGGCGAGATCTTCCGGGCAGGTGGCTATGAGCAGGATCTCCGAGCTCCGGCCAATGGGACAGTCTGAAAACGCGGCTGTCTCCCCGCCTGCTACGTCACCGGCAAGCGCAACGCCGGTTTCCTGAATGAGATCAGGCACGTCATTTCTGAGCTTAATACTGGCGTACTCAAACCAGCGGCCGTTTTCACTTTTGGCTCCAAGGCTAATCAGTGAGCCGGAGTAGGTGAGAAGCAAAACGCCGCGCGGATCATCACCGGCAAAGTGTTCCGGCCGTTGCATGTCCAGCGCTTCAGTCTGTTGCTCAAACATGCGGCGTTTGGCGAGCCAGTTTTCCGTGATCAGCCTGAGTGACTCATCACCCGGTGGGAGTCCGGAAGACTCCGTTATGGACCGGAGATGGTTTTGAATGCGTTCCGGGAGTTCCTCATACTGTGTCATGCCATATACTATAGCACGAAACCCACAAAGAGGCGGAGAGAGCGCGCACGGAAACATGGATTTTTGATGACAGCGGGTTTACATTGGTGTAAGAGCCGTAAACACACATAAGGAGAACGTGCTATGGGAGAATATCTGGATAAGGTTCCGGAAGAGGTTCACGACCACATACGGCAAATTACCTCGACTTCAGGCTTGCCCGACACGGAAGAGTCAGTTGAGGCGATTGCCAAAGCGTGGTTGGAGAAACAGCGCATTTTTGAACAGAAGCTGTCAGAAATGGAGATGGAAGAAGCAGAGGACTTTTCTGCCGATGAGGAGCGCGGCGCACTGCTTCTTACCTATTCGGGTTCCATCATAACGGTCGGACCGTTGGTGGAGGATAGAAGGCGGGCAGAGTACGCAAGCATTGGCCTCAGGCAGGATGTTCCGGCCAGCGCGGTTGAGGATGAGTCAATGCTCGCGGAAAACATCGAAATTGATGAGCCGGTGGCGTTCAAGCGCGGACCAATCCGCAAGAGCTCTCCCATATACAAAATAGCGGTTTACAAGGAAGAGCTTGATCCGGAAGAGGAAGAAAAGAAGCTTGCTGAGGCAACGCAAATTTTGACCGAAGAATTTGTGGAAGTGAACAAGACCATCGTTCTGGAATAACCGGACTCACTGGTGATTCAAAAACTGAAGAATATTTACGCGCGCCGCCGGCCGCCCGCGGCCGGCGCGTATACCGCGCTTCTGGAGCGGGCAAATACGCTCTTTGAAGATGAGGATGAAGAGGTCCGTCCGCGGGATGACACGGGCGTGTCCGGTGGGGTAGTCCTTCTGAACCCTGCGCGGCCCACCCTGGTGTTGCCGGATATACATGCACGGATGGAATTTATTCTCACCGTGCTCCTGTTCCGGCCGTCAGACAGTGATCTGCTTTCAGAGCTGGACCCCGGGGACAACCGCATTATTGACCTCCTATTACAGGAGCGTGTCCAGTTAGTCTGTGTAGGCGACTATGTCCATGGTGAGGCTCGTGTCATTGAACGCTGGATAGAGGCGTTCCGGGAGTTTACCGGGGGCTACAAGAGACATAAGAACATGGACGCGGAGATGTCTGAGAGCCTTGGCGTGGTAGAGATGCTTCTGGAACTCAAGCTTGCCGTTCCCAATTGCGTCCACCTGTTGAAAGGCAATCATGAGAATATCCGCAATGAACAGGGCGGCGGGAATCTGCCATTTGGAAAATTTGCGTATGAAGGCGCCATGGTAGCTGACTATATGGAACGCTTCTTTCCGGAAGAACTTGTGGATGCGTTTTACCGCGTTGAAAAAAACTACCCGCTTTTGACCGTGGGTAACTCTTTCCTGGTCACCCATGCTGAACCGGCACGCTTTTTCAGATTTAATGAGGTGCGCAATTACCGCAGATTGCCGGAGGTGGTACAGGGACTGACCTGGACCGCAAACGATGAGAGTGAACCGGGAAGCGTGGCGCGCATGCTTGAACACTACCTTGGTTCAGGGGAACAGGCGTCCGGCTATCATTTTGGCGGTCACCGGCCCATTCAGGGGATCTACAATCTGCGGGCGGATGGAAGATACGTGCAACTGCACAATCCTGACAAATACGTGGCGGCAATGTTACCATCTGACCGCCCTATCGACCTTTCACGTGACATTGTAGAGTTACGCGCGCAAGAGGACTGATTGAATGGCCAGACTTCCTAACTCCATTGGCAAGTACAAGGTAACCGCGCAGCTTGCAAAGGGCGGAATGGGAGCCGTCTACAAAGCGGAACATCCCACGCTCGACCGCAGTCTGGTGCTGAAAAAACTCACTCTGCGCGGCAGTGCTTCAGTGCGGGAGCGCTTCAAGCGTGAAGCGCTGATCATGATGGACTTCAAAAGCGACTATATTGTGGATGTCTATGACCATTTTCGCGAAGGTTCCTCCTATTACATTGTGCAGGAGTTCGTGGACGGTGTCTCACTTGAAGAGCTTTTGCAGCGGGAGCGTTACCTTCCCAATGAGGTGGCGCTTCGCATCTTCCGGGACTGCTCCCACGCACTCAAGTATGCGCACGAGCGCGGCGTGGTACACCGCGACATTAAACCGGGTAACATTCTCATTTCCAATGAAGGACATGTGAAGCTGGTGGACTTTGGCATAGCGAGTATTCGGGACGAAGGAGATGACTCGGTCCTGACCCGGGAAGGGATGACGCTGGGAACGCCTTCCTACATGTCTCCCGAACAGTTTCACGACACGCGCAGCGTGGACAAACGGGCGGACATCTACTCGCTCGGCGTCATGCTCTATGAAATGACTACGGGGAAGAAACCATTTCCGGGGAACATTTCCGCGGAGACGCTGCGCCTGATCCAACAGGGCAAGTACCCTCCGCCACGCAAGGTCAATCCGAAAGTAAACCGATTTGTGGCGCGAATGATCAAGAGGTGCATGAAGCCCAACATGCGGCGGCGGTTTCAAGACCTTGCTCCGGTTATCCGCATTGTTGACCGGCACCTTCGCTCGCGTGATTCCACGTCAGACCGCGCTATCCTGCATGCCTACCTTGGAGGCCAGCCGTTTGTGGCCGGCAAGCCGCGCCGGCGCCGCGGTCTGCTTGCAGCGTTCCTTCTTGTGATTCTGGCGGGACTCGGCGGCGGAGGATACTACCTTTATCTGAAAGGATACCAGTATGAATACCTGTGGCCGGACCGCTATGGTGCCCTGCAGGTCTCCGTGCGGGTGCCCCGGGGGCCGAAGGACGCGGACGAGCTTTACGTTGGAGCGGAGTTGTTTCAGGATGACAACAAGGACGTTCCGGCAGTGCCCGGGGTAACGTTCATATTTCATCCGGATCCGTTGCGGGAAACGCAGGAGTACGTGGTTCTGGAAAGTCAGCGTGTTTACGTGGAAGCGGGCGCATACCGGCTGAAAGTCACGGCGGAAAATGAGCTCTACTGGGAGTCGTTTCTGCTGCAGCCTCGTTCGGTCCAGCGGGATGCCGCGGCGACGCAAAACGGGAGGATTATCTCCGTTTCTCAGGAAAGCGCACGTGCCTTGCCGCTCTCTGTTTCCTACCAGGTTGCTGATGCTGCAACCGGGGAAGATTTGACCGGTGCCGCCGAACTGCGCGTCTTTGACGGCACGAGCTGGCGGAACATGGCAGATACTTCCGGGAGTGACCTCTTAACCGGCGGGGTTCGGCGGTTCCGCTTTTCCCGGGCCGGCTATTTCCCGGAAGAGTACAGCCTCATGGTATATCCGTTTCAAAACGATCTTGTGCTTCAGGCTCGGTTGTGGCCTCATCCGGGAAGGATTGTTGTCTCCTCTGGTGAGCCTGGCATTGCACTCCACGTAGACGGAGAAGACACCTATCTTTCAGGCGGCGTTCAACCGGAGCGGACAGCTGTTCCGCAGACGGCAACCGAACCGGTGGCTCTTCTGATGTTGCCCGGACGTCATACCATCACTGCTACCCGCGGCACAGCCTCGCCCGCGCGGATACAGCTGCGGGTGATCTCAGGAACGCAACAGGAACTGAATTTGAAGATAAACACGGATGACGGCTCGCTGTCATTTGATGCAGGGCAGCGCAGGCCGGCGCCCGAGCTTGGAGAGTAGCCAATGTCTATGCTGATAAGAAGACTAATTGTGTTGAGCCTGGGATTGCTGGCCGGGTTGACAGCCTGGCCGGTTATGGAACTGTTTGTGAGGCTTCAGGGCGGATTCCCGAGCCTGATGATCTTCACCGCTTCCTCCGGCGCCGCGTTTGGATTGATCTTTGGCGCCTACTTTGCAACTGCGGAAGGCATTGTGGCGGGGAACGCCCGGAGGATCGCACGTGGTGCAGCAACCGGCGCGCTGTTCGGTTTGATCGGCGGAGCCGCCGGTTTTCTTTTGGGACAGGGGGTCCTTTTTCTCTCCGGAGAGTATTTTGTGAGATCAACCGTGGACATGGAGAGTGTGGCCCGCCCTATTTCCCGCGCCGTTGGCTGGGCGTTACTCGGCGTTTTTGTGGGCAGCACGGAAGGCATCCGTGCGCGCAGCGCGAAGAAAGTTGGCGTGGGCATTCTTGGCGGTTTTGTCGGCGGGCTGGTAGCCGGAGCCGGCATAGAGTACGCGTGGCTGCTCTGGGGCCAGACGGCCGGTCTGCGGCTTGCAGGGCTGCTCGTTTTTGGGCTGGCAATCAGTGCAATGTATGCGGCAATTGAAAAGCAGCTCTCCTTTGGCGTGCTCCGCGTATTAAACGGTCGGAGAAAGGGAACCGAGTTCATATTGAACCAGCGCCGTCTTACCGCGGGGAGCGGTGAGAAGGACGACATTGTGCTTGCAGGCTACCGCGGCGTCTCTGAGACGCACGTTCAATTGGAAGCGCACGGGCGGGACATGATAATTAGACCCGCGGCGGAAGGCGAGCAGATAGAAGTAAACGATGAAAAGGTCACCGAACGGCTCTTGAAATTTGACGATGTACTCAGGATCGGACGTGCCACCCTGCTGTACAAGCACGAATAAGGAGGTCCAGAGTGAGAATTCGCAGCATCCTTCTGCTTACCGTAGCAGCACTCCTGTCTCACGCGGCGTACGCGGACACCATCACAATTTCCCAGATCGATACGTCGAGCCTCCTCACCCGCCAGCGCGTAGGCGTCTTTGTGAGCGCTTTTGATTCTTCCGGCAACTCCCTGGAGGGGCTCGGAAAGGAAATGTTCCGCCTATCTGAGTCTGCAGACGGGGAACATTTCACGCCGGTGGAAGTGACGTCATTTTCAGCCCAGACAAATCAGGTGGAGGGGATTAACTTCTTTCTTTTGGTCGATAATTCCGGAAGCATGTATGACACGCTTGCCGGAACACAGACCTCAGATGAACGCGCCATGCGCATTACGCACGCAAAAGAAGCTATCCGTACGTTCCTGGACGACATAGACAACCCTAATGACCGTGTGGGCCTCGCGTCATTTAATACCTTCTATCGGCTCTACACGCAACCGATTCCACAAAAGGCGGAAGTTGGACAATTGCTCGATCGGATTACCAGGCCGGATTCTGATGCAGCGTATACCGAGCTCTATGCCGCGCTGGTGCGCGCCGCCACTGATGCAGCGGAGGTGCGGGGACGGAAGGTGATCATCGTTCTCTCTGACGGGGAGAACTACCCGTATGTGGCTCACAGTGGTAAGGACCATCCGGAGTACGGGTCAAAAGTATTTGAATACACGGAATCGATAGAACAGCTGCAACGCCAGGGAGTGAGCCTCTTTGCGGTGAACTTTGGCGCAAACAAGGATCAGCACCTTGCAGCCATTGCATCAGCCACCGGAGGCCAGGTCTTTGACGCAAGAAACGAAGAAGAACTTGCGCAGGTGTACCGCAACATCCGGGAGCGTGTCCTTAAGGAGTATTACCTCACCTACCGTGCAACCATGACCCCTGCAGACAGAAAATTCGTGCGCGTGATATATCGCAACGGCGCAAGAAGTGCGCAAGCCACACGCTTCTATTTCTCATCCACCCTGTTCGGTTCCCCGGCTCCCGGGTTCGGACCGCTCTTTTTCCTGCCACTTCTGGCTGCACTGCTTCTGTTCTGGCTCCTCACACGAATGCGTTTCCTGAACAAGCGCAAGGAGGCCTCCCTGGAGGTCTTAGGAAGCGGCTCTTCCACCCGTGTTTTTCCTGTCTCTTCCCAGAAGACTGTCATTGGCAGGAGTGAGTCTGCGGACGTGACGCTGGTGGGCTCTCCACGCGTACAGGACAAGCACGCCACGCTGCTCTTTAACCCGCAGACGCGCGTATTCAGTGTGGCCGGCGATGAACCAATTATGGTGAATAATAAACCGGTAAAGAAGAAAGATTTGAAACCGGGGGACGTCATAAACGTGGGCGGGACCATGGTAGTCTTTGATGAACCGGAAGAAGAAGGCGATACGCAGAAAAAGAAAAAGTAGCCCCACCGGTTAGCCAGCGCGGCGGCGCTGGCCGGCAGGGCTGTGCTATGAGTCAGGCGTGCAAACGGGCTAGCCGCTATACTCCCATGTTTCACCGGGTTGAAGCTCTTTTACCGTGATTCCAGATGGCCTGAAGGCAGAAGCGTCCTGTGCCAGGAGATCCATCGTCTTGTAATGAATGGGAATGGCAACCTTTGGCTTTATGAACTCCGCCGCCCGGGTTGCGAGCGCCCCGTCCATGGTGAAACGGTCACCAATAGGGATTGCGGCGATTTCGGGCTTATAAATCTCCGAAAGCAGTTTCATGTCTGAAAAGAGGCCCGTGTCTCCCGTATGATAGAACGTGCGCCCGTCAATGTTGACCATGAGCCCCATCGGCATTCCCATGTATGCTCCCTGGAAAGATGAGGAGTGAAACGCCTGTGTAAACGCCACCCAGCCAAAACTGGTCTTAATGGTTCCGCCGACGTTTCCCGGCTCTATCTTCTCAATGCCCTTTTCGTTGACGTAATTACAGATTTCAAAGGAGCCAATGACGGTGGCGTTATTGGCTTTTGCCAATTCTATGGTATCGCCAAAGTGGTCCTGGTGGCCGTGCGTCAACGCAACATAATCACACGTAATATCTCCGGGTTTGTGCTTTGCAACCGGGTTTCCTGAGAGAAATGGGTCGATAACAATGGCGTGTGTTCCGTCTGAAAGCCGAAAACCGGACTGACCGAGAAATGTAATAGACAAAGACATGTGCTACCCTCCTTACAGGTTTCTATATATAGAAAGTCTTGTTGTAGTGATGTATTGTCAAATTGTTCCGTGCCTCCAGGCAGGTTACGCCCGTATATTCTTGTCGGATCTGGAAGAAGGCCATGAAACTACTGGATAACATGTCCCTCTATTACAAACTGGTGCTTGGCCTGGCGCTGGTGCAGGCACTGGTTATGACGGGCACCGCCATTTTTATTCATCATACCGCTCAGACCTATCTCAGGTCCCGAATAGAACAGCAACTGCAGAACGCCACGCGCGGCCTGGAAAACACGGTAAGGGCTGCCGTTACCGCCTCTGTAAAGAACTATCTGCGCGCCGTAGCTGAAGACAATTTGGCCATCATTTCCTATCTCTCCTCCCAGACGCCCGATACTCCCGCCGGCAGGGCGCAGGCAGAGAGCCGGGCAAGAGAGCTGCTTCGTGCTCAAAAGATTGGAAAAGAGGGGTATCTCTACGTGCTTTCCGGCAACGGCACCGTCAGGGCGCACCCGCGGTCCGAGCTTGTGGGCACCAGTGTAGCGGAGTACGGTTTTGTACAGGAGCAAATGGCAGAGCGTTCCGGTTACCTGGAGTATGAATGGCAGAATCCCGGCGAACCGGCGCCACGGCCCAAGGCGCTCTACATGGTGTATTACGCTCCCTGGGACTGGATCATTACCGCGTCAGCATATCGGAGTGAGTTCACCAGTTTAGTGCAGGTGGAAGACTTCCAGGAGCAGATTTTGGCTCTTCGATTTGGCAAAAGCGGGTATTCCTACGTCACCGATGATTCGGGACATTTTGTGGTCCATCCCATGATCCCGCGGGGTACCGGCTACAGTGAGCTTGCTCCTGAATCCGTCCAGGTCTTTACCGCCATGAAGCAACAGGAAAACGGCCAGCTGACCTACCGCTGGAGCAATCCCGGGGAAGGGAAGGCGAGAGAAAAAATTGTCATCTTTCGCTACCTGCCGGAACTGCACTGGTTTGTCGCCTCCACCGGTTATTTTGACGAAGTCTTTCAACCTGTTTACGTCTTCCGGAGAATTATCTTCATTGCCGCGTTTCTGACCATACTGGTCACTGCCGGTGTCGGCGCATTGTGGACAGGAGCCATTGTGAGACCTATGCGGGAATTGTCCACGGACCTTGCTACCGCGGCCGGTGGAGATTTCACCGTCAGATTTGAAGGCTCCACCCAGGACGAGGTGGGGCAACTGGGTTCCTATTTCAACAATTTCATGAAGCGCCTTGAACAGTCCCGGCAGCGTCTGGACGAGCAAACACAGGAGCGTAAGCGTGCAGAGCGGGAACTCTCTCGCCTGGCAATGGCAGTACGTCAGGCTGACGAAATCATTCTTATGACTGACGTTGACGGTCATATTGTGTACGTCAACCCGGCGTTCGAGCGGACCACCGGGTACACATCTCGTGAAGTGCAGGGCCAAAATCCGAGGATCTTGAAGACGGGACACCACGACCGGGAATTCTACAAACAAATGTGGGAAACCCTGGCCCGTGGCGAAGTGTGGAAAGGGCGTATTACGAACCGCCGTAAAGACGGCACCCATTTCACCGAGGACGCTTCTATCTCACCGCTGCGCAGTGACACGGGCGAAATTGTGAACTACGTTGCGGTGAAAAGAGATGTCACCGAGGAAGTTCGGCTGAACCAGCGCCTGCGGCAGTTGCAAAAGCAGGAGGCCATTGGGATGCTCGCCGGTGGCATTGCTCACGACTTTAACAATATCCTGGCCGCGCTCATGGGCTACACGGAAGTCCTCAAGGGATCAATTGGTGATGAACTCGGTTCCCGGACGCTTCAGGAGGTTGTCTGGGGAATAAAGCGTGCCGGCACCCTTGTACGACAGATTCTCACCATCAGCAAGCAAGTAGTAAGTGAAAAACGCCCCATCCGGGTGGCGGTGCTGGTGGAGGAAGCAGCCCGGCTTCTGAAGGCCACCGTGAGTCCCTATGTTACTGTAGTGAAGAAAATTCACGCTCCGCAAGCCGCAGTGTTTGCAGATCCCACGGCCGTGCATCAGGTCATCATGAATCTGGCAACAAACGGACATCAGGCAATGGAACCGATAGGAGGCACGCTCAGCATTACACTCGATTTCAGGCAGATCCGTCCGGAAGAGCTGGAGGGCCTGCCGGGCCTGCAATACGCCGGCCGTTATGTTGTTATTTCGGTGACTGACAGCGGGGACGGTATTGCACCTGAAATCATGGAGCGAATCTTTGATCCCTTTTTTACCACCAAGCCAAAGGGGACGGGACTGGGGCTTTCCATGGTCCAGGGCGTGGTCTCTGATCTTCACGGAGATATTTCGGTTCGTACTGAGCGGAACGCCGGAACAACCATTGAGGTGCTTCTACCTGCCTATCACGAGGAAAGCGGCACAATTGGCAAAGCTGTAAACGTCCCGGAATAGGAGCTCGACTTCCAGGCCCGTACGGCGCGGACTACTGTTCTTCGTCTTCCACCAGGAACTCCGCAAGATGGGCGGTCATTTCCTCTATGGTTTCGTCCCGCTTCCGGTCCTTTTCACGGTAAAGTTGCAGGTCTGCGCCTCGAAAGAGCTCTTCCGGGCTTTCCGGGCAGCCGCCGTAGCAGCCAATGCTGACGCTGTACTCCACTGCGTCCCGCTTCCGGCCCTCCCGCAGAGCGTGTTCCACCCGTGTCTTTACCTTTTCAGCGGCGGCCAGATCAGCTTCCGGCATGAGGACAATGAACTCATCGCCGCCGTAACGGCTCACCACGTCTATATCCCGCACATTGGAGCTGAGCACGTTCGCCAGGTCGCGCAGGACACGGTCCCCTTCCGCGTGCCCGTGCGTGTCATTGATCTGTTTAAATGAATCCACGTCAAGCATGAGAGCGGCCAGGCTGGTGTGATGCCTGGCACAGCGGCCCAGTTCCCGGTCCAGCGTGCGTACAAAACTGCGCCGGTTGTAAAGGCCGGTGAGAGAGTCCACCGTTGCAATTTTTTTCAGCGCATTAAAGTAGTACGCTTTCTCAATAGCGATGGCAGCAAAGTCTGCAATAGTGACGAGCACCTTGAGATCAAGCGGACTGAAGGATTGCCCGTTCAGCTTGTTAATAAGCTCTATAACGCCAAAGACACGGCTTGAGGTACGCAACGGGACGCCTATGATAGATTCTGTTTTGAATTGAGTGAGCTGATCCATTGAGGGATCAAAGCGTTCGTCCTTGTCCACGTCCTCAATGATGACCGGTTCTCCGTGCTCCGCTATCCAGCCGGCAATACCGGTACCGCGCGGGAGGCGCACATTTCGCAGTTGCTCCACGCCGTCCCCTCCGGTCACCACGGCAAACACCAGTTCGTCTGTCTTGGGGTCCCGGAGGAGAAGGGACCAGTTCCTCGGTGCAAAGACGCGGCCGATCTGGTTCATCACCTCCCGCAATGTGCCCGACAGCGTTGTTGCTTCAGCAATGGCCCGCGCCATGTCAGTGAAAAAGGAGAGGCGAATAAGATCCTCAGTTTCAGTTGCCATCCTGGTGCGTTCCCCCTGTCATGAACGAAGTATGAGAAACCATACCACTCTTTTTATTTTTTGTCCGAGGTGGGAGCTGCGGTTCTGCCTGAGCAAACATATCTGTACAAATTGTGCGCCATTGACTACAGTGTAGCCACAGAGGTTACATCATGAGTCCGTTTGAGATTATCATGCTGGTCTGTTTTGGGCTGGCGTGGCCATTCTCCATCTATAAGTCTTACACAACCCGGGAGATCGGATCCAAGAGCCTGCTCTTTCTGATAGCGCTCTTGGTTGGCTACGTGGCGGGTGTTCTTCACAAAATATTCTACCTCTATGATCCGGTTATCTATCTCTACATCCTCAACGGCACGATGGTTTCAATTGATATTGCACTCTACCTTCGCAACAGGTTGTATCACGTGAGAAAGAGCGTGCAGCCGGAAACGCCGGGTGCGGACGGGAGGGAATAAGTGAACGTGTTGATTGCCTACGCGTCCAAATATGGCGCCGTCAAAAAGGTAGCCGGTCTGATTGCAGAGCGGCTGCCGGGAGGGCCGCGCGTGATTTCGCTCCGTGACGGGGAGCACGCAGATCTTTCTCAGTTTGACGTGGTTCTTGTCGGCGGCTCCATTTATGCCGGCAAGGTAATAAAGGAGATCCCCGCATTTTGTGACAGATACCGTGAACAGCTTCTTGGGCGGCAGGTGGGACTCTTTCTCTCCTGTCTGTACGAGGGAGAAACCGCGGAGGCACAACTGCGGGAAGCATTTCCGCCCTGGCTTTCTGCCCACGCGTTTGGCTCATATCTGGTTGGCGGAGAGATTGTGCTTGGCAGGCTGCGTTTCTTTGACCGTGTAATTGTGAAAAAAGTGGCCAATCTAACCGGCGACGTGCACAAAATTGACCGCACCGTTATTGACCGAATTGTAGCGGACGTCGGCAGTCTTCCTGTTTCATAGAAGGAGGATACGCCCTAATCCAATGCCCGGCACCAGAAAGAGTTCCCGCCTTGTGGCGCTGCCGTACCGGCGCTTCTGTGACAGACGCGATGCAAACACACCCATTCGATTTGATGCCATAGATTACGCATTGCTTCATGCCGCGCTCTTTCATGAAACCAACGAGGCGCGGCGGCGGCACGGCGTGCCGTTGCTTTCTTATTCAGAACCACTTGAACGCGCGGCGGAACGTCATAGCCGCGACATGGCAGAGAATGACTTTTTTTCACACAGAAGCCCGGTTGCCGGCCGGCGCAGCCTGGCGGACCGGCTAACACGCGAAAAGCTATCCTTCAGGCGGGCCGGAGAAAATCTGCTTCTCACTTTTGGTATTCGCTACGAGTCCGGAAAGCCGGTTTTTGCTCCCCACCAGACCGGCGGTCACTTCAGCTATGAGATGGACGCAGAGCCTATTCCGCGCCACACTCCGCTAAGTCTTGCGCGCCAGGCAGTCAGGCAGTGGATGGGGTCATCCGCGCACCGTGGGAATTTGCTGGACCGGGAATACACTCTGGTGGGATTCGGCGCAATGCATGTGAAACGGCGTGATTTTCAGGGCATGGATTGTTTTCTTCTGACGCAGAACTTCATCCAGCCGTGGAAGTAACGCGTGAGCGGCGGTTGGGATGCCGACGGCTTCAGCGGGAAACGACGTACTCGTAGGCGCCGAGCGCAGCCTTGGCCCCTTCTCCAATGGCAATCACGATCTGTTCAAAGCCGATGTTTGTGACGTCCCCAGCCGCAAAAACACCGGGTGCGGACGTTCGATTTCTGGTATCAACGACAATCCGGTCCTCTGCATCCCTGTCAACCAGGTGAGAAACGAACTCCGAGTTTGGCGCCGGCTGCCGCTGAATAAAGAATGCGTCCGCGTTCACCGTTTCCGTCTTTCCGGATGCATCGAGTAACAGCGCACGTTCTGCGTGAGTGCCTCCCTGGAATTCCTGCACCGTCCTGTCTTCAAGAACGTGGATATTCTTGAACGCAGAAAGCTGTGAGCGATACACATCGTAGTACTTCCCGCTGCGCTCCAGCAGCAGGAACACCTCCCTGGCCTGGCTGGCAAGCTCTACGGCGGCTTCCACCGTCCTCTGGCTATTGCCCAGAAGGAAGACGCGCTTGTCCAGAAGAAGATGCGAATAGCTGATGGAAGAATATCCGAGCGACTTTCCCAGGAACTCCTCCTCACCCGGTACGCCGAGCCGTTGGATACGAGTTCCAGTTGCCACTATAAGCGCACGCGCCCGGTGGACCGCCTCCTCTCCGTCCTGCGCTGCCTCTGTTTTCACCCGGAACATATCCTTTTCCGCAATGATTTCTACGGCCGTTCCCAAGGTGTAGGCGTAGTCCAGATATTCCAGTGCCTGGCGGAAATCCCGAATGAGCTGGCCGGCTCTAATGACCTGATGCGCCTGTGTGCCGGGGATATCTACGGACATGACAGACTTGCCACCCAGATTGGGAGAGACAACCAGCACGTCCAGATGTTTACGAAGCGCATAGGTAGCCGCGGCCAGTCCGGCGGGGCCCGCACCTACGATGATTACGTCATGCATTACGCGTCCTCCGGTGGAGCCTCTATAAAGCCCTCATTCATCATGGCCTGAGTCAGGTTCCTCGAGCGGCTAATCATGCGTTCCGCGTTGTGAAGAAGTTCTTCCCGTGTTGCCGCAACACGCGCAACGCCCTGTTCCTGCGCCGTTATGCCGACGCGGGCGGCCACTTCCAGGTAGAGCCGCCAGTCTTCCATGGTGGGGATGATTCTCTCCGGGGAGAGGTTGTCTGCCACGTAGTCCGCCACCGCATCAGCCGCGGCAAAGCACATTTCATCCGTAATAGTGGAAGCGCGCACGTCCAGTGCGCCGCGGAAAATACCGGGGAAGCAGAGTGAATTGTTGACCTGGTTGGGGAAGTCGGATCTTCCGGTTGCCACTACCGCGGCGCCCGCCTCCTGAGCTTCCCATGGCCAGATTTCCGGCACCGGGTTTGCGCAGGCAAACACTACCGGGTCCTTTGCCATACCTTTGATCCATTCCGGTAAAATAGTGCCCGGTCCCGGTTTTGCAAGGGAGATAAGCACATCCGCGCCGCGAAGCGCCTCAGCTATGCCCCCGGTCACCCCGTCGCGGTTTGTCTGCTCGCACAGCTGCCACTTTTCGTAGTACTCGTCCTTGCGGCGCTCAATATCCGTGCGATGCGTTCCCAGAATCCCGCGGCTGTCAACTACCAGGCAGTTGCCGCTATCCGCGCCTCTGGCAAAGATGAGCCGTGCACACGCAACGTTTGCCGCCCCTGCGCCGACAAAGGTAATGCGCACGTCTTCTATGCGTTTACCCACCACCTTCAGGGCGTTTTGAATACCCGCGAGCGTCACCGTGGCAGTGCCCTGCTGATCATCGTGCCACACGGGGATGTCTGCCTCTTTGCGCAGCGTTTCCAGAATGCGAAAGCACTTTGGTTGGGCTATGTCTTCCAGGTTAATTCCGCCAAAACTGGGCTGCAAAAGCAGGACCGTTCTTATGAACTCATCCGGGTCACGCGTGTCGAGCATGATCGGTACGCTGTCGACCCCTCCAAGATAGCGGTAGAGAAGCGCTTTGCCTTCCATGACGGGAAGACCCGCGTGCGGGCCAATATCGCCAAGTCCGAGCACACGCGTGCCGTCAGATATTACGGCGACAGTGTTCCACTTGTTTGTGTATTGATACGCCTTCTCGCGGTCCGCGGCAATTTCCATGCACGGTCCTGCCACACCGGGTGAATACCAGACGGAAAAATCATCCATATTGCGAACCACGCACTTTGGCACGGTTTCCATCTTTCCATGGTAAAAATCATGCAGTGTGAGAGAAAGTTCCTGCGGCTTATTAGCGCGTTCGAGCCTGTCTTTTGCGCCTTCTGGAGTTGAATCGGGCATCTCGGGTTCCTTTGCGCTCACTATAGCAGAAAGGAACCCTGCCCGCCAATCTATTCGTTCAAGCTCCTGAATATGGCGGTAAAGTCCTTTTCCCCGAGTCCGTCCTTTTTTGCGCGGGCAAAGAGCTGGGCGGCAACAGCGGCGGAAACCGCCGGCGTGCCTGTCTCGTAGGCAGTCTGGATTGCCAGGTGTACGTCCTTGGTGATGTGGGTGAGCGGAAACTCAACATCATAGCTGTCAGACTCAAAATTGCCTTTTTTCCCTGCCAGAAACGGCGCCGTGAGCGGCCCCCCAATTAGCGTGTCCAGGACAAGCTGACGCGGGATACCCATGTCCGTGCCAAGCTTCACTGCCTCTGAAAACGCGACTGCCGACTGCGCCAGCATCAGGTTCACCACCAATTTCATGGAGGCGCCTTTGCCATTTTCTCCTACGTGCACCGTCTTCTTCCCGATTGCATCCAGAAACGGCTGCGCTTCACTGATGTCCTTTGCGTTCCCGCCGGCCAGTACCAGAAGTTCTCCACGCTCCGCCGGACCCGTGCTTCCCGCCACAGGAGCGTCAACAAAACGCACGCCTCGCTCGGAGGCAAACCGGGCCATTGTCCGGCTAAAAGAGGGATTTACGGTACTGCAGTCCACCCAGAGCGTTTCCTCTCTCATGGCATCCAGAAAGCCGTGGTCACCGGTTGCCACTTCTCCCACCACTTGCGGGGAGGTGAGCATGGTGAATACGATGTCACAAGCGGCGCCTACCTCTTCCGGGGACGCGGCCCGCCGGGCGCCGGCTTTCACAAGGGCATCCGCCTTTTCCGGTGTGCGATTGTAGACAACCATGGCATCTGCTTTTTTTTGCATGTTTGCGGCCATTCGGCTTCCCATGAGCCCAAGCCCAATGAATCCAACGGTCATGATGTGCTCTCCTTATCTCCCATGAGTTATGCTTCATAATGTACTAAAAGTAACGCGCTCTTGTGGGAGCACTGGAATCACATTTTCAAGAGCGAGAAGGCTGAGGGTATATCTCCACCAGTCGGGAAGGCTGGTTTCCACGCAGAGATACGAGTGACCGGCCGGATGGAGGACGCGAAGCGACGCTGCCCGCAGGTAGAGCGATTTTCTGCCGGTCCGGGAGGCCACAAACTCATTGTACGCCCTGTCCCCGTGCCGTTTGTCTCCAAGGATAGGGTGTGAAATGTGCTGCAAATGCCGGCGTGCCTGTCCGGTCCGGCCGGTTACAAGATGGAGTTCCAGACATGAGAACCATGCCTGTTCATACTTTCCCAGGGGACGAGCGAGTGTGGAAGAAGCAAGGCGTGTGAACTCAGTGACCGCCGGTACCGGGGCTAACTTTCCCGGCGGTTTAACCGGTTCATCGATCCGGCCGCTATCCGGGGTGTGGCCGCGAACCAGAGCGAGGTAGCGCTTTTCCACGCTATTGGTCCGAAATTGAAGAGAAAGGTGGCGCGCCGCGTTTGCATGTCTTGCAAAGAGCAACACGCCGCCCGTTGCTGCATCCAGACGGTGTACGGGATAGAGCGTGCCACCAATCTTTGCCTCAAGCAGGCCGGCGCAACTGTCTTGCCTGCCGTGGTACCGGTTCTCGTGGACCACCACGTTTTCCGGCTTTTCCACCACGAGGAGATCGTCATCTTGGTAGTAAATTCTGACATCTTCTGACACAATACACGCTTTACATGAGCAAAATTATAAGCTATACCTTATCCATGCCGATTTATGAATACCGGTGCCGCGACTGCGGCACGTTAAGCGACATACTTGTTGGGGTGACCGCGGAACCGGCCGCCGTGGTATGTGGCCAGTGTGGCGGGACCGCGTTGGACAGGCTCATGTCTCCGGTTTCCTTCTTCATGCATGGGGAACTTGGCGCCTTGGAAGCGGCAGGGGAAGAAACGTGTTCCTGCGGCGGAACGTGCAGTTGCGGCGGCAATTGTAGCTGCGGCGGCTCATGTTCCTGTGGCGGCTAAGATCTCCCCATCCTAATTCTTTCCTGCCACTTCCGTATCAACCAGCTGATCGTAGCTGAAGCTTTTCTTTATGAGCCCCTTCTCTGTCAACCATGCCATCACCTCGCTGACTTCCTTGTCCGGCGGAAGATGTGCCGGCTGGTAGTCAGGGAGATGGAGCGAGTTGCGCACCTCCGCCGGAAGACCCGCTTTTTCTATGAGCAGATCTATGTAGGATTGCTCTGGTTTGGTGCGGAGAAAGGTGACCGCCCGGTTATAGGCGGCATAGAATGCTTTTACACTACTTTCTTTGTGTGCCAGCGCGGCGTCGGTGAACACGATCACCCCGGGGTTAATGCCAAGATCCCCGGAACTCATGAGCAGCGTTGCTCCGCTGTTCATGGCAACCGTTGCCAGGGGATCGGGAAGGGTGGCCGCATCTATCTTTCCCTGTGAAAGCATTTCCAGCCTGACCGGAATCTGGGAAACAGCGCTCTTCTCCACCGCGTCCGGGGAAACTCCGGAGGCTTTCAACATGCGGTCGGTTGTGTACTCGATAATGGTGTTCAAAGACATTGCAATGGAGTGACCGGAGAGCTGACTTACCTTGTGAATTCCGGAATTCCCGGCTACCAGCAGTTTATAACTTCCGTCAGTAGCGGAGGTCGCCTTTATGCCAAATCCTGCGCTGCGGGCAAATGCCACGGCAAGGAGGTCTGAGATGGCACCGTCAACCTCTCCGCTTTGGAGAGCACTGTCCCGTGTGAGCGGGCTGGTAAAGTGTTCCAGCGTAACGTTCACACCGGCTGCCGTGAAGTAGCCCTCAGCTTCCGCAATGACCAGAGGGATGGAATCAAGGTCAGGAAGAACGCCAACGGTTAAGGCGGGTTTCACCGCGGACATGACCGGCTCACCTGCGGTGCCGGGCGCTGACTGCGCGGAGATGCCTCCTCCTTCCTTGCCGGCTGTGCCTTCACTGTTCTGTCCGCATCCGGCCGTAGCAAGTATGCCGATCAGTAAGAGTCCAATTTTGAATACGTGCCCTGATCTTTGCATAATCATGGTCATTCAACTCCTTTCCAGGGTGTAGTGAGTGTATTCTCTATTCCAAGCGCGTCGGTCACCCTGCCGACAACAAAATCTACGAGATCCTCTACGGTGTGAGGGTGGTGGTAGAAGCCGGGCATTGCGGGAAGAATGACGGCGCCGTGGTTTGAAAGCGCGAGCATATTTTCCAGATGGATCGATCCCACCGGGGTCTCCCTGGGAACCACTACCAGGGTTCTGCGTTCCTTCAGTGTGACGTCCGCCGCGCGCGCCAGGAGCCCCTTACCCGAGCCGTGAGCCAGTTCACCCAGACTCGCCATTGAGCAGGGAACCACCACCATGCCGTGGGTGCGGAAGGATCCGCTGGCTATTGGCGCAAAGAGATCTGTGTCAGCGTGCAGGGTAATCGAGCCTGTTTCCTGTGTGTCGGCCCCGTATTGTCCCTGAAGTTCGTCCACAACGTGCGGCAATTCATTGCCGGTCTCATGCGCAAACACTGCTTTTCCCTGTTCCGTTGCAACTACGTGAAGCACATGACCGCCACCGAGAAGCACCGGCAACAGGCGCGCCGCGTAGCAGCTACCGCTCGCGCCGG